>Ga0126337_10001494_pt1 | contig 14188 bp, 13 predicted proteins | sample DipCmetagenome_FD_92527 | JGI IMG/M metagenome (GOLD analysis project Ga0126337, IMG submission 92527) | Coral microbial communities from La Bocana,Puerto Morelos, Mexico - Diploria C A metagenome | ecosystem: Host-associated > Invertebrates > Cnidaria > Coral | place: La Bocana,Puerto Morelos... | reverse complement strand
TGAAAAAGATTTACAGTTTTTCCGAGAAATCTGAGCTGCCAAAGTTCTTGCTTCCAGTGAAAATTAGTTAATTTTCTGTGGTTTTCGGGTTGGAAATGGAAAATTTGCAGAGATTAAAGCAGACTAACTTGCTCGATTTCGCGGCTACCCCGCGCGTGCTTGTGCTCCACCATGAGACTGATCGCAAACTACGGTGCGAGAGAGCTTGGAACAAACTAATTAATTAGAGGGATTAGAGCTCATGATAATACACATGATTACTTCAGGCTTCGGTTTTTGCAACTAAAGAAGCGCAGTTTAGAATCGAGATATTAGAAAACAGTTATGATCGGATGAACTCACAAGCGCTGAAAAAGGCGGGGCAGCTGCTCGAGACCTGACTACATAGTTATTTCAAACATTTTAATAGCGATTTTGTTCTTTTTAATTAAAAATAGCAGGATTACCTTCTTTTCCAAGAAGACATAAAGATACAATTATATTCTCAGAAGTACTTGAAGTCGCTATCGCACTGTTCTCAACTGTGTTTCATCGGCAGTCTTGCTGCATCGCCCAGCAGGGTTCGAAACTAATCACGAGTCGAAACACAGCAAAGCTAGGCAAAAAGAACTACTTTCGTACTTTTTGTGGTTGAGATGTTCATCAAACTTCTTGTATGAAAAGATGTTCTGGGAAATTACATTTCTAGAAATAAATTAATGCTCTATCAAGATAACCATTCCAGGAATTGTCGGGTTTTTACTCTGCATAGAGATGATAAAGTCCTAACCTTTTTCCAGGAAAAAACGGATGTTATAAGTTCCTATATAAATGCTAAATTTTTCTGCCGATACTTCCAAAGAGTCAGGATTTGCATATCGATAACTCGGCTTTCCACTAAGCGCCAATGACAATGCCACTTCGCGCCCTCGTCTTCTTGTACCTTGCAAACACTTGTGTCTCTGGTTTGGTTCTCAAGCCCAACTGCACCGTGCAGACATTTTCATGTCCTTGTAATCAGAGCAGCGGTTTCGGAGCAATAGATCTTGGAAGAGTTAGTGTCACTAGATGCGTGACCGATGGAAACCATTCCAACGACGTTGTGTGCTCGAGTGAAAACGTTAGAAAGCAATGTCACGTAATGCAAGGTTAGTTGCACGAGCTGCGTGATTTTTCTCGCAACTCTTGTTTCTCTTTCTTTTTTAATCCGTCTCAAAAGTTGCATGACTGCTGTGGGTTTGGTTCTACGTTCTAAATTGCGGCTTGGTTCAACCTGTCACCTCGAGGGCTATCTATTGTTCACAAACAAATTTGATTTTCCGCGAAACCTGTTTAATAATTGCAAGAAAATCGTTGGAGAGATTCAACAGCCATGTTATGCAATAACCTATACAAATGTGATCATCTTCTACTTTCTTGTAGAACATGGAAAATCATCTTCCGTTCGGTAAATATTGATTTTCAGTTTCCCTGATTGTGGCAATTTGCCATGCATGGTCAGTTAAAATGTGTGCAATGAAAGTTGATGACTTTGTAATTTCTTGACAAATTCGTCTGGAAAAAATGGTACTCGTCTTTGTAATTAACCCATTTAGCATAGTAACAGAAGATTCAAAGTCATACCCTCAAGGAAAAGCTCAAATTAATGAAGATTACGGACGGGCCATCGAAGATTCCTGAGGTGCACAGACAAAGACGCGAATCAGTGAGATCCGGCCCAAAGGTATCGGAAGATAACCGACGAATCATTTCTAAACATTCCTTGATTTTATTATTAATTCTTTTTGTTTTTCTCTTTTTCACCAGTAAAACAATCAAACAAACCTTTTATAGAAAGCTTTGGCCTTCAGGAGAATGCCATCGCCTACCTCGGAAGTCAGATCAACCTCACATGTAAGATGAAAAACGCCCAAGTCGCCATTTTCCTCAAGTCTGGCATCGCAGTGAGAGAAGGCGGTCGATATGAGTACATTCATGAACGCTCTGCACATAAACGACTCGACAGTAATCTCCAAATCACGAATGTAACCAAAGATGATGAAGGGAACTACACTTGCTTTGCTTATAAAAATGGCAATCTGGCCTCCGCAAAGTACACCTTGAAAACAGGTTTGTGGCTAAGGTTCCAATAAAATCATTTCGAACTGCTATCAGTTGTGGTCTTTTTCTACCTCAACTGTTGGTGAAAATCACGGAAATGGTTGCCATGTAGCCATCGTCAGAACTGACCCGTCACAGTTTCTTCCGGCTAAAGGCGCCGGCCAAAAACAATCGAGAAAAGAGCAAGTGGACTGGGGAGAGAACTCTCCCCAGTTTTCTTTTCTTTCTCTTTTAAGTACGGCCCGCCCTGCACTCTGACAGTCCGGATTCAGTAAGAGCCATGGGGAACTGAGCTAAGGAAAAAATTCTTCTTGTTTATCTACTAGAAGGAAGAGGGACAGGTACTGCGGCCAACCAAATTTAAATATTGTAATATTCTACCTCTAGCTGGGTATTGTTGTTCATGACATGATAATGAGTTATGGGATATCGCTGTGGCCTGCTTCAAGCCACTTACTCGTTGGGTGGGAGGATGGGTTGCCAATCTCAGCATCGCTTCCGCGGCTTCAAGTAGAGTGATTCTGTGGAACACATGTATAATAATTTTGGATTAGAATGTGTGCAATTAATGAAAGTTGATGACTTTGGTAATTTTCTTTAACAAATTCGTCTGGAAAAAGTCGCACTCGTCGTCCGATAATTAACCATTTTAGCATAGAAATAGAACATTCAAATTTATGTCGTCGAGGAAAAGCTTAAATCAATGAAGATTACCGAAGATTTCTAAGTTGAACAGACAACGTCGAAAATCAGAGAGACCACCTAAAGGTGTCGGAAGATAACCGACGACGGCCTCACGTATGATTGCGAAACACGTACTGAGATCGGAATAATTTCTAAACATTCCTTGATTTTATTATTAATCCTTTTTGTTTTTCTCTTTTTCTCCAGTAAAACAATCACATCAACCTTTTATAGAAAGCTTTGGCCTTCAGGAGAATGCCATCGCCTACATCGGAAGTCAGATCAACCTCACATGTAAGATGAAAAACGCCCAAGTCGCCATTTTCCTCAAATCTGGCATCGCAGTGAGAGAAGGCGGTCGATATGAGTACATTCATGTACGCTCTGCACATAAACGACTCGACAGTAATCTGCAAATCACGAATGTAACCAAAGATGATGAAGGGAACTACACTTGCTTTGCTTATAAAAATGGCATTCTGGCCTCCGCAAAGTACACCTTGAAAACAGGTTTGTGGCTAAGGTTCCAGTAAAATCATTTCGAATTGTCGTGGTCTTTTTCTACCTTAACTGTTGGTGAAAATCACGGAAATGGTTGCCATGTAACCAGTGCAGGGTAATGGGCTCCTGGCCAGTGCCAGAACTGACCCTTCCCAGGCTCTTCCAGCTAAAGGCGCCGTCAAAAACAATCGAGGTTGAAGAGTAAGAACTTCCGATTTTTCTCTCTCCAGTTTTCTTTACTTACTCTTTTAAGTAGGGCGCGTTATGCCCTGCACTCTGACAGTCTGGGTAACAGCTATGGGGGACTGAGATTTTGTCCCTATAGCCCCTTTCGCTTCTCATAGCCCGCGCGGCCTTGCCCCTAATCTCCAGGTATAAATTACCAATCAATGGATTAGCTTGGATGAATCGCTAATACTGAGTATGGGACAATGGAGTGCATGCCGCTTGTCCAGCTGATGTTTTTCTTTCCTCCTCTTCTCAGTACCTAGGGAGGCGCGGTGGCCTCTTCGTTAGTGCGCTCGACCCCCGATCGAGTGGTCCGGGTTCTCCGGGGACATTATGTATTTGGGCACATTGCATTCTCCCCGCAGTGCTTCTTTTCACCCAGGTGTATGAATGAGTACGACGAATTTAATGCTGGGCGGGTAACCAAGCGATCGACTATCATCTCATATAGGGAGGAGTAGAAATGTTCTAGTCATTTCATGCTACAAAAAACCGTGTTTAAGTTTCGACCTGATGGGCCCCTTGGATCGTATGCAGACTTTCATTATGGTAGGGAGAGGTCAGATATCGACAAACTTGGTAACTGTTATGTTGAAGACTCTTACACATCTCTTTCAGTGCCTTGTCCTGCTGGCCATTTTTGTTCTTTGTTTTCAAGTAAACCGTTACCTTGTGAAGCAGGGACATACAGACAGCAGTCTAGCAACGTGACACACAAATGTATCCCCTGTTCCAAGACTCTCGCTTTGCAAGGAGGAAGGAAGACTGGAGCTATGTCAGTGAGCGATTGTTTCACAGGTGAAGCTTGCATTTGCTTTTTTGTAATTACTAGCGTGCATAACTGCTAAAGCCATTCTTTTCGAATTTGTGGTTTAATAACACAGAACTTCAAGTACTGTCATACAGCTTAGGGTTTTTCTATGCCAGTCTATTATTGACTTAAAACTTGGTATCCATGCAAGAACCAATCAGAGAATGTGTATTTTTGCTGACGTGCGTTTTCCCGCCCTCAGCACCAGCTGAATATTTTCATACGCTTATTACCGGTTGCGTGTTTTCACGCACTTTAATTCGGTTTCAATTTGGTTAGGTTATTTTCGGTTTTCGTCCAAACTGGCAAGATTTAATGCTTCCTAGGATAAAAGATGGTGTTTGTACATAGACCTATAAATCTTAGGGTAGGAAATCTTTAACAACGCTCGCGAAAACGTGCAAAAAAATTGTAAAACCTTGAAACTTAGCATATAAAATGTCGTTAACACGGACAAACATCCCAATTGTACTTTGTGGGCGACGTAAGGCTCGCATGGTATTACGGAAAAATATACAACCGCCATCTTTTTCCGTCGCAGCTTCGGTAGATTGCTTGTTTAATTAAGTTCAGCAACAATCTGTTAGGAAACTACCGTATAGAGCTTAAATAATCAGCAAAAACAGAGACGTGTGGACGTCATTAACGAAATAAAAATAAATAGCGGCCATCGAAAGCAGCATTGTTATGTTATCTGGTATTGGAAATGTTCAATTCTCAATCATCTCTCCTGGTAGTAGAATCAGAAATCTTTTACTTAATAACTATGACGTTTTCTTCCTGTTTTAGGCAATGTGTCACACCACAGGACGAAGAGGGTATCACTGGAGAAATTTTTCCGTTAAACAGCGTAAACTTTCACGCAACCGTTTGAGCAATATAACTTCAGACTATTGAGTTATAACCGAGTGTCAAGTTCTCTTATTATTCGTTTTTTACTCCATTAAAAGAAGAAAAAGTAAAGAAAGAAAAAAGTAAAAAAAGAAGAGGAATATCCATTCTTATTTTCCAACCTTTATCAAACCGTTTGTACACTTGAGTTTTTTTTATAGCGCTAGTTATATAAAACATTTAAAAGCGCTTTACAGATTATGATACAAAGTATAAATTAAAAGGTAGACACTGACGCTTTTAGACTTTAAACTTGCACTTTATACTTACGCTTTTTTAGTTTTTTTAAATAAAAGGTCTTCAGCTGTGTTTTAAAGTGTTTCAGTTTGACGCCATCTGAATATGTTTTGGAAGCTTTTTCCACATGGCAAATGCCCGATCGAGGTTTATTAACAAAAGAAGAGCATTTGATCGCAGATAGCTACTTCTTTAGCATCTACTGTGACTAAAAAAAGACAAATGTTGTCAACTGTTTAAACTTCGTGCTAATGCCTTATAAGGTGATCAAGCAATCGCATTCAAAAAAGCAAAAAAATACACATGTCGATTAGATTCTTCTTCAGATTTCAGGCCCGGGTTGTTCGAAAGGTGGGTAACAGTATCCACCGTATAAATCACTATCCAGCGGTTAGCGTGGTTTGTTTTGTTGACATTTGATAACGATTTATCCAGTGAATAGCGTTATCCCGCCTTTGAACAACTGGGGCCAGGTTCCGTTCAACCACGAGGCCGCTAGAACGAGAAGGTATTTCCGAGAAGAAAACTAGTAGTGAATAATAGCGAAAATCCATGCCCCAGAATCTAATCAATCTGAAGAAGGACAAATTCAAGTTTCCGCCAATATTCGGTTGAGTGGTTCGCTTTTCGGAAATTCATCAATTTTCTGGATTTTTTTTAACTTTCCCAATAAATTTGCGTCGGTTTTTTAAATTTTCGGAAACTTTGCTCTCATGGTAAACGCTCAACCATTCAACGAAAAGTACAGGAAATTCCGGGAGAAAGGAATCAAGAAATTTCCGAAAATGTGGGTATACTCCTTCGCAAAGTTGTCCTCTTTTCGTAAATTCCAAGTAACCAAAAACGCGCGGGCTTGACACTAGTTAAAGCTTCTTTGGCCAATCATCGACGTTTCTTTAGACGGCTAACAAAATATTAATTTATTCAAAATTTGCACAACGAGGTCAACGAGTAACACTTAGTCTGTACTTTTTTGTATGAAGGTACCATTGTCGCCCTGGTAACTAATGGAGTAGGTTAATCCTATTAAAAACTCTCAAGAGACTGGCAACAGAGTAATCAAAATGCTAGCAGCGCCAACTCCAGGAAGACTTAAAACACTTTATAATAAGTACGACTTTTCTTTACTTTGTCAAATGTGAGAAAGTAAAAGGCATTGCTTGTTTTCATAAATCTAGCCAAAAGATAACTAGTTGACGCTTTAAGAACAGTACTCAAGCAAGCTTTGCAGTATGTCCTAACAAGATCAGTTAACATGGGCAATGCTGCTCTATGAAATAAAAATATAAGTTTAGAATTTCTCAGTGCTGGGTTACTGTAATTCTGAGAAGGTCATTATGGCACGCACGACCCAGCTCTATCTTATCACAACTATAAACCAATTTTCGTGCTCGCTACAAAGAAGTTAGGTACCTGACTTTATTGAATGACGTGAATCGAAATTATAATCACAAAAGAAAAATGAGTCATTATGAAAAATTCTTTTTTCTTTTGATAAAGCCATTTAGCTCTTTGTGGTGGTTCGGTTCGATTGTAAGCATATTAATCGTTGCAGAGGCAACAGCACTAGGCTTTGTTAGCTAAAAAGTGGCCGGAAATCATGTTCACATTTGTAAATCTTGTGAAATTTTGGTTCATTTTCAGTGTTTCATGCGCTGAAGCAAGCTATCAGCCGTCTATCCATTGGGATCCAAGAAACCCATTGTGAGTTCCATTGTTATGAAGTCGGTTTTTTTTTCTCTTCGCGGACATTGACTACGACAAATCAAAACTTAATGGCCTGTGATATGAAAACTGCTACAGCCTTATGCTGTAATACACTTTTAAAAAACGAGAACGTATTTAGGTATATGCATAATTTTTGTATACCGGTTGAGCTACCTGAAATCTTGTCAAGATTGTGTACATACCAATGGATTTACGATGAATATGCTGTTCCCGGGTTGTTGAGATCAAAACCTGGCCGTATGTATATATAGCTACAAGTAGTGTTTAAGATAACGACTTACCTGCAAAATTCACACACGAACTGCTAATACCTTTAGATTTAAAAACTTACAGTGTAACGATCTAACTGGGTGAATATCTGCGTAAAAGGTTGCTTATTTACTGAGCGAATTACCACTTTATAAATTTGTTGCTTCGTGCTAACCGGCTAGCTATTCCTTGTTTTCTTAATTGCTTCTTACTAATTTACTAACTGGCTAAATGAATACCTGATTGAAATCCCTGTTCAGGTTCAAAAACAATGTGGAAATAAACGTTCATCAGCATTCCAAACTAAACATTGTGTGTCCAAATCCGGGGAGCGTGTTAGAAGAACGGAAAGCCAGCATACCTCAGGAACAAATGTACGAAAACATGTGGATCGTGGACAAACACGAATATGACACGTGTACAGTGAACACAAGTGTTGCCAGCTTCTCACATAACAAACTGCTGAATTGCAATAGTCCCTTGAAGTTAAAATATTACACAATGGTGTTTAGATCTTACAGCCCGCCGGGAGGTATTTATATGGCGTTTGTGCCAGGAACAAAATATTACTTCATAGGTAAGTTCTGACTTTTTTAAAACTGTTTTCTGTGTGATAATGCACTCCAAGTGCATTTTTCTACTGTTCCTTAAACTGTATTCTACATTACGGATACCCCGAGCTCGTTATCAGGGGCAGTGTGTTTGGTCCTAGAATACAAAAGTACGCTGCGTGCAAAATAGCAAAATACACCTAGTTAAAGAGAAGCACTCTGAGAGTTAAGTGTCTTGCTGACTACAAGAACACAATGTAATGACTCGGCCAGCCCAGGCTCAAACTCGAATAGCTCTATCCGGAGTCCAGCGTACGAAAGAAGACCCACAAGGCAGTCCTAGGGGAACAATGGTAATCCAAGATAACATACGTCATATTTATGATCTTGACTTCCTCAGCAACCTCAAATGGTATCAAAAGCTCACTTTCCAGTTACAATGGAGGACACTGTGCAACATCTAACATGAAGATGGTGATTTACATCTGCAATGGAAGCTCTGGTAAGAACATTGTTCAAGTTTTAGTGTTGGTCACTTTTTATTTCTTGGAAAAGGAGGAATATTTACCTCCCTGACTATAATTAAAAGGTTAAGCGTAAAATAATTGTGCTGTTCGGAATCCCCTCTTAAAATTAATCCCCTATTTGCTGGTGGTCTTAGAAACAAAAAAAATGTCTGATGGATAGAAACGGAAACTTAAGCGGGGTATGTTTTATTTTATGTCAAAATCATAACCTCGACCGTGGGAAAAGCATAGGGCTGGTATGTTATTAGCCGTTATTAAAAGCGACACATATCGAAAAATCTTTCCACACAAAAAATTGGGAATATTGTTAGTATTTCTAGAAGCCACAAAGGCCAGCAACTCGAGCAACGCAAAGTCACACTTTCAACTCACTCACGGATCAGATTCGTCTGGTGACGTGACCACAGTTTCCCGCGCAACGGGAGTCCCGGATGTCTATAGGACACTACATTTTCCTCTTTCTCCGCTTACAAACTCTTAGTGAAAACTCTTAACAATAACAATGCCAACAGTGTCCCATAAAGCAAATGGAGAACATTTGTAAAACCAACATAATCAAAGTTACTGTAACTGCAGAAAAGTTTTCTTAATGCAACATAATCAAAGTTACTGGCACTGCAGAAAAGTTTTCTTAATGCAACATAATCAGAGTTACTGTCACTGCAAAGTCGCAACCACCATTAGGTGGTAACAAGACAAGACTGGATATTCTAACCAAAATAGTTTCTTTAGCTCATTTATCTTCACCCATTCAAGATCGGCTGAGAAAGAACTTCTATTGCCGCTGCTTACTTTATCAACTGTTGTTGTTACTTTATCAACTGTTGTTGTTACTTTATCAACTGTTGCTGTTGTCCCATTTATCTTCACTCATGCAAGATAACTGAGAAAGAACTTCTATTGCCGCTGCTTACTTTATCAACTGTTGTTGTGTTTTCTTTAGATCCGAAGTGCACTGATGCTCAGACCAAAATGCCTTCTTCATCCATTTCCTGCGCACCTTTGACACAAACAGTGAATCACTGTCCTACGCTGAGCCTTGGTAGTGCTATGCCATCCTCAGTCCTTGTGAAGCAGTCCAGTCCAGTGCAAACTTTCTCAGTTGGTGCCATATCATCCTCAGTCCTCGAGCACGAGTCCAGTTCAATGGAAACCCGCTCAGTTGGTGACGTATCATCCTCAATCCTCGAGCATAAGTTCAGTCTAATGCAAACCTTCTCAGTTGGCGAATTTTCGTCTTCAGTCCTTGTGCAGCAGTCCAGTCCAGTACAACAGTCCAGTCCTGTGCAAAGCTCAGTTGGTACCATGTCATCCTCAGCCCTTGCCCAGCAGTCCAGTCCAACTCAAATCTCATCAGCAGTGATTTCTGTTAGTCCAACAAACACTGCGGTTGCGCTGATATCATCGACCGCTGTTCAGTGTGGAAGTAAGAATACTTAATAATAATTGAGAATTAATTCAACGACAGTTTCGCTGAAGCAAGTACAGTAGTCGTCCTATGATTGAAAGCGATTGACCTTGATACCTTACCTTGATACCTTACCTTGACACCTTACCAAACCTAGACATTGTCAAGCAACTATGAAATGAAAAACTAGAGATATTACCTTGATCTACCACCAAATTCTCAGAACCAAGATCACAAGAAATGTACGATATTTAGTGACGAGAATTAAAATTGCAATCCACCAACCATCAATTCGAACTCGGTTATCTCGAGCGCAAATCATTTTTTCTTGGACAATACGGTGTATACATGTGCACAAATACGGTGGCCTCATGGTTAGTGCGCTCGATTAACGATCGAGCGGTGCTGGTTCGAGCCCTGGCCGGGGCCATTGTGTTATATTCTTGGGCAAGACACTTAACTCTCACAGTACCTCTCTCCGCCCTTGTGTATAAATGGGTACCGGCGAATTTAATGCTTGGGGTACCCCTGCGATGGACTAGAATCCCATATTCCATGATAATATATGACACTGGTAGAGAAACCGGGTTTAGCTCCAGCCTGATGGGCCCCTTGGCTCGTTTGCTCGTTAGCTATGTCAAACATCTTTCGTTACCCTTGAGGGCTCGAAATTCTGGTGTTCATCAGTGATGATGTTTTTTTTATTATTTTCAGAGGCGTCAATTCAAGAAGAGTTCTACTCGTTATTCGAGAACCAGACCCACCTCTTAACATTGATCTACAACTACACATCCCTGATACCAGATCTGGAACTCCTCATACGAGGAATTAATTCACTGCAGTCACTAAACCAAACGACAATTGAACAAAACCAAAATTTAACACAGAATTGCACGAATGAACAAAACGTCAGTTCCGTGATGGTGCAGCCTGCATGTCCTCTTGGAACTCAAGCTCCCGGTAAGCTACCCTTCTGAATGAGTTCAAAACAGTGGCTTATTTTATGCGCAACTCGCGGGTATGTTTCTATGCATGCATGTATGTAACTATGCCATATTTCATGTTCTAACTGTTCGTTTCCTTCCTTAAGTTTTTCCCTTCCTTAAGTTTTTCGCAGCTGCAAAGAGCTCTTCGAAGCTGGTTACACCATGAGCGGTATTTACCGAATTGATCCGCTGGACGGCCAAGGTGGATTTGGTGTTTATTGCGATCAGCAGAATGGAGGAGGCTGGACAATGTTTCTTCGTCGTTATGATGGTTCTTTGAGCTTAAATCGGGGCTGGAACGCATACGTGGACGGACTAGGAGATCTGACGGGGGAATTCTGGACGGGTTTGACTAAAATGCGTAGGATCACTGGGGCAGCGACCTTTACCATCAGATTCGATCTGGAGTCCCCGGATGGCGAAAAGAGGTACGCAGAGTACTCTGGGAGTACGTTGGGAGCATCGAAAACAAGATACAGGATAACGGTTGGAAACTACACAGGTGAGAAATAGCGCCATGGAGGAATGAGAGGGAGGGGAAAAGAAGGATAGAATTGTAGAATTAAGAAGCGGGCACCAAACAAAGATTTGCCTCTCCAAGGACGACGTCTGATAAAAAATGAATTTATTTTTTTTCCCTTTAAAATTCGCAGATGTATAGATCTGTTCAGTGCATCTATCGGTGTCAGAAACTGCTCAAATTTAATATGTAATTCCAGCGTTCAATTCCAAATGAAAACATTGGTCGCCATCGTTCGCGTTCTTCAAAATTTCAAAATACGCAGAAATTGGTCATTTCACGTTGCTGTTTTACTGAGGACGGCTAAGAAATGTAATAATATTTATAATGCACGTACATAGCCATTGTATTGCTCAATTTTAATCATTTCGGGAGCGTAAGCATATATACCACGACATCGACGGCAACGAAAACTTCAACAAACAAAAGGTTTATTTGAAAACTCTTTTGTGCTAAGATGTTACCAGGCCATAATCTGCACTTGCAGTTGCCGGAAGTTGAATAATGACAACTGTCAAGCTCTTTCTCCAGCCTCGCAATGGCTCCCCTCCCACTACCCCTTCGTAACTGTTTATCCCGGAGCTTCCTCTATTTTCAATTTCAAGACTGGTCGCCATCATGAATCTGAACCCAGACTGGCTTGATAAGTGATGATTTTCGCGTTATGTCTTAGGTAACGCCGGAGACTCTTTTTCGTATCACAATAACATGAAATTCTCGACGAAGAATAGCGACAATGACAAGTCCTCGCAATCATGTGCTAAATTAGCAAACGGAGGCTGGTGGTTCAATAACTGTCAAAAAGTCTGCCTCACTGGTAAATACGAGAATGGCACGCACAGCACTCAAGGAATTGTGGGAATTCAATGGGATGCGTGGAAAGGAGCGAATTACTCGCTGTCCAGAGTGGAAATGAAGATAAGGCAATCTTAAGATTTGTATGCCACTTTGTGACACCGGGAACAAGTGACACTGAATTAGTTTATACATACGAGATGAAACCAGCCATGCTTTCTTACTAATTTACGAGGATGTACGTAATACGGACTCAAAAAACGACCTGTTCTCGTAGTTTGTCATGTATTGAGCACCAGTGACGCAGAGGACATCACAAATCGCAACGACAACTTGGGAGTTTCAGTCTTTTTTTTCACGCTTTTTGGTAACCATGCTTAAATTAACAGCACTGACTATAAGAATTACTTCTCCAATTTGCACACTGCGAAAATGTTATACAAAGTTTAAATCGAAAGAAAAAACGATGAAAGCCCAGAAAAATAATCAAACTCACAATTTGTACAACTTTAGAAATTGATATAAGTTTTTCTTTAGCCTTTTGTACGAAGAGAGTTCTTAATTTTAACTTTTCCGTAGGAAAAAAGATGGCGGCTGTACATTTTACCTCAATGCCATGCGCGAACTTTACACAGCCGATCAAGTACAATGAAAGCCATATCTTTGCCATATTTGTCTTTGTGTTAACGACATTGTGTATCCTAGGATTGAAGATATTAGAACTTTTCTGCACGTTGTTTTTAGCGTTGCTTAAGTTTTCGCGGGCTAAGAGTTACGGGTAACTGTTACCATCTTTTTTTTTCTTTTAGAGGATTTATTCATGAAGTTTCTATAAAGGCCGAAATCCACTCTTGGCACGACTCTGCCCAGTGGAATCATTTAGGTCCTGTTTCCAGTCTCCAATCTCTTTAGGTAGTCAGGTATTTTAAGGCTCACATTGGCCTGATTTATACTGGAGACGGATCATCCGTCTGGGAAAGAACGGTAGCTCGTCTGATAATGCGTCTGTGGTATAAATACGGGCAAGCAGACGGATCAATCGTCCACACGAGCTATCGCGATAGTCCGTCTTGTGAGACGAACCATCGTGGATAACTCGTCAAGACGGATGATCCGTCTGCTTGCCCGTATTTATACACATACAGATTGTCAGACGAGCTACTGTTCTTTGCCCAAGCTCGTCCTAGACGGATGATCCGTCTCCAGTATAAATCGGGCCAATGTGAGCCTTAAAAAAACCTGACCCCACTCGTCGCCCGGCGCGCTTTCGATCTCGGCCCCACTGACCGAGAGACTGGAACAGGCTAATCCCATGAAGTTGTTTTAATGTTGACTAGGTGAATTTAAATGACAAAAGCAGAGAGGTCTGTATCAAAGCAAGGTCACTTCCAGCCTCGCTGCCATTCAATGGCCAGTTCGCCAATCGGACAACAGTAAACTGTTCTGTTGTTAAGTATGAATAGACGGATGCTGGGAATTGTGGGGGACCCAATAAAGACGCCGGGGATAACCTACGATAGACTAGCGTCTCAACCAGAAGGGTAACCATACTCCAACTCGCTTCACCATTGTCGTTCCCAGAACCTCCGTTGATCTACAAAACGAAATTTTAAAAGGAGTGGCACTGGGGACAAGAACGATGAAAACCGGAGTTCAATGTCAACTGTAAAATTCCACTGGGTTAACCTGTTTTACTTGTTAGGAATCTGGGTCTGTGCTACCGTGTTTTCAGACTAATAGCAACACGAGCGTTACTAAAGACCAGGTGTTGTCCACAGGTGTTAGGAGCTCTCGAAACCTTTGTGGAGATAACGAAAAAGCATCTGAGAAGCTCGAAATAATCTTACCACAAATTAGACAGTGTGAATGTATATTTTTGCCCCCGCAGGGTTTTGGCCCAGAGGCCAAAACCCGAGGAGGCACCCTAGGAGTCCCCGCGTGTATACATACAAGAACAAAGAATATTTGTTGAAAAAGTAAGAAATGTGTTTGT
>Ga0126337_10001493_pt1 | contig 14188 bp, 10 predicted proteins | sample DipCmetagenome_FD_92527 | JGI IMG/M metagenome (GOLD analysis project Ga0126337, IMG submission 92527) | Coral microbial communities from La Bocana,Puerto Morelos, Mexico - Diploria C A metagenome | ecosystem: Host-associated > Invertebrates > Cnidaria > Coral | place: La Bocana,Puerto Morelos... | reverse complement strand
TATTATTATTATTATTATTATTATTATTATTATTATTATCTCGAAAAAAGATGCCAAGTCACAATTTTAGATGCTCTTTTCTCTGAAAAGCAGCAAAGGCCCCGTCATGGAACCACTTTGAAAAGGCAAATAAACATGGCTAAGCACTGCTAATCTTGGCAATGATTGGTGTAACGTGATTTGCAACAATCTTTGCACAGTATAACATACCAATGTAACATGCAGGTGAAGTTTTTTTGTACGATAACCTTAGCAGAAGAACCGAGAGGGTAGCTGGTAATAAAATGGCATTCCATTCAGGCAAAGAAGCAACTCGTGCCATGGAAAGCAAAGTCAACACTGATAGGTTACGAGACAAAGAATTAACTGACTACTTTACCTCAGTAAGTTCCGGTAATCCGGGGATTTCAAGCCTCCACCCTTCGTCATCAGTGAGGTGGAAATGAAATTTGTTGAGCTTGTACATTGCCATTGCGTCTAATAATTTGAACACGTGCTCCTTCGCTTTGAAGTTGCGGGCAACATCAAGGTGCATCCCCCGGTACGAATACCGCGGTGCATCTTTAATTGACACTTTAGGGACCCTCCCTTTAGAGCTTCTTAACGCTAGAAGGGTTTGCACGCCATAGAATACCCCAGCGGGGCCCTTTCCCGTGATCGTGATAAGCTCCTTAGAAGGGTCCACCACCAGACTGTACCATTCATCTGTACTGGCAAACTGCTGACCACGCTTCGCAGTCACATCAACGTCACCTTTGATGAGTTTGATTGCTTTACTGTCTTTGGGTGAAGACGACGAAACTTTGAGCTTGAGTTTGTCTGTCACGTGAAGAACAAACGACAAAAAGTTTTATCGCGTGAATTCATGTCACGCAACAGCAAAGTGTTTGCAGTAGTTATTTAGATAGTCACAGATTGTTACTTAAGTTGGAGATGCGTTGTGTGACAGACTAACCTATTACTGCGAAGAAGCTATTAAGATGTACACTAAATTATAACAGTGTGAAAAAAAAAGAATATGATCAAGACTCTGTTTGCAAAACCGCATAAGGTTTTTTCGCATCTTCTCCTATGTCAGCTGTGACCTGTAAGGGGGTCACGCAATCCGCCTTTCTTGACGAGATAATGGCATGACGTAAATATACCAAACATACCTTTCAGTGGAGCAGCTTCGTTTTCTAACCCCGCCTGAATATACACTGTCCAATCTGAAGTAACAGTCACACCACTATTTTTATCAATGTCCATTTCAACAGGGGTAGGGATGACGTCATTCGGCGCAATCTCCAAATCTGAAACGAAATCCACGTTGTAGCGTTCTGCTGGCGTATACGGATCATACACGTCGTCTTCAGAACGTTTCCATTTTTGTTTGGTATCAAACTTGCCAACAAAACTTAACTCTTCGTTATCTGTGTTCTTTATGACTCGTGGGGTACTTCCCTCGGCGACGAGATACCACCTGGGCATCACATCGGTCCGGGCAACGGAATGATCACTTGCCTTGAACTGAAACGTGAAAGAATCTCCCGCTGCTATATCTTTGAAATCAGTTGTCGTCTCAAACTTGTGAAGGCATCCGTTGATGTGGGTGAATTTGATTCCGTATTGCCCTGGGATAACGTAACCGGCGGGGTTGTGTTTCAAGTGTTCCGGTTCAACAAGCCGGATATTACAGAAGTACACAGACCAAGTCCCGCGTCCTATGGGGAGACTCCCCTTGTTAATGAGAGTAATCTCTGACAAGAAAGTAAGAAGGGATCCGCTTGGAATTGGGAGAAGGTTGTCGAGGACATCATAACGTACCTCCATGTTTGACGCCAAGTAGTTGATATCATCTTGGTCAGAACCTAAAAAACAATTGCAACAAAGATTATATGAAGTTTAACAATTTATTGACGAGTAACAAAACTTTTCTCGCGTGACGAAAGTTGAAAATGACGAGATTAAAGATCGTACGAACAAACGTCAACTCAAACAACTACCATGGCACTCAGGAGAATAATTAACATGTAATGGCAATAATTCTTGGGCACTTTGAAGAGAATCACATGGACATCAAAGGACGCGATGAATTGAACTAAATTCTATCTATGACTGATTGAATGAAATCAAGCAAGACTAGTCTTATAAAATAAAACAGTAGCAGCGAATTTCTCGACACAACGGACTGACTTAAAAGCAATCGCTGTTTATTGACGACAAAGAAATTTCAATCGCTGTTTATTGACGACGAAGTTATTGCAATAAAAACATTAGCGTAGGCATCCCTTTATTCGGATGGCTGTGTCCTTGTTGCATTTACATAACATATCCTAGGAGATGGTATTTTTTCCAATAGATTATACCTTTGTTAAATTAAAACGAGATTGTTCTATTTTTGTCATTTTCCCCCTATCTAGACACATTGCGCAACAACCCTACATATATTTTTAAAACCTTTGACCTCAAGTAGTCTGAACCAAAGAGGCCAAAATTGAGTATGTAGTGATATGTGATTATACGGAAATGATACACTCAATACATCATACATATGCATGTTTAACGCCCCAGTTATGTGGTCTCGGGTATCCGAGACAACCCTCCCCCTGAGAAACTTTATCGAGCGTTTCACCTCTTTGATACAGGTTTCTGCTTTAAACCCTTAATCTAGGCATTTGGTGACGCACGCCACGCCAAGAGTTGTCCCGTTTAGGCGAGCGAAAGTGTTGACATGAAGAAAAGTTGTCCCGCTTGCCAGGGTTACCCTACCAGCCGAGATGAGACAACTCGTCCATTCGAGTTGTCTCGCTCCCCGAAACAACTCGGGAACATCCATATGAACGGTTGTGTTAATTTTACAACGACACAAAGAAAAGTTAACTCCCCAAGGGTATCTCGGCTGGAGGGTTATCTCAGGTAACCCAGACCACATAAATGTGGCTTAAGTCACTTGATACTTTCCGCAAACCGCGTGTTTCTGAGCGGGCCTTCTTAAAAAATAATGGGCAATGAACTTCGATTAATGAAAAGCTGAGGAAACAAGGCTCTTAGCTTGCCTGATGTGCATATGGGAATGCTCTTTCAGACCAGGCATGAAAGTAAAAGAACGCTATTCTCTGCCGTCGCAATGAAGCTTAAAACAAATTTGTTAAAATGGCATCAAATGCATAACTGACCTGCTGTCCCACGGAACATACCGCAGATCGATACGAGCAAAATCAACAGCATCTTATGGCCGATTTCTCTCTCGCATGGAATGATGAGCAAAAGCCTGCTCTTGTGCGGAACAGTTCGATAAAATATCCTTCCACACAATGTCACGCTCTCCTTAGTACATAGTCACGCAAGACCAATTTCGTACCCAGAGTCTTCCTCGGTCAGTTACCCATAAGGCCTTAGCCAGACAAGCAAAAACTGGATGAATGTTCTATCCAAACCAGCCGATAGGCCATTCCTGAGCTACCTTCAACCTCTATTTCAAAACAAGTCCCTGTGCAAAACCTTTCACATGAAAATCAGTTTGATTTGCATGAAAATGAACCTGTAGGCGGATCAAATTTTCATATAGTTGATAATGAACCCCGATGAATGACCCCCCTGGGTGTTAAGACAGGTTTCTTACAAGAGTTAAAGGCATGGATGTATCTTATTGGTGCAACCGGTCTGAATGAAGGCTTGATTTCCATCACTTCCACCAATCCAGTTTACACAGGGTCTGGAAGGGCATTCTCAGGATTTGGGATTTGACCGAAATGCAGTGCGGGAATAAGGAAAACGATAACTAAATTGATGGGATCCAGGATTTGACTGCTCCCTAGGAAATGAGACTTGCCAAATTTGGGCAATCTTACATTTATTAGCTTTTGTGGACATTAGACTTTTTAATTTATTTTTCTAGGACAAAAAAACGCGATTTGGAATACTGATGAAAAATGAGCAGGATACGGGATTCTCATGAAGAAAGGATTCGGAATGGGGGACCTTTCCAGACCCTGTTTACAATTCTTTCCCGAACAACAGCTGGTAATCAAGCCTAAACTAAATGCCTTGTTCAAAATCAAAATAAAAATTGGATTGCACATTGCATTTAGCTGCTGAAAGAAAATTCATTCATTCAGTTTCAGTAGTATTAAGCAACTAGAAGTATTTCTACTACCCCTTGGCTGGGATGCTAACCCATGACAAGGTTACCACCAGCATCAAGTTCACTGGTACCCATTTATACACTTGGGTGGAGACACGCACTGTGAGAGTAAAGTGTCTTGCCCATATACACAACGCAAGGTAGCTGGAAATGTTCCCGACCAGGGCTTAAACAATGACTGCTGGATCTGGAGACAAGCACATTAATCATTATCAGTAGGTCACTGCATCTCCCACATACAGAGGGTCTTAAACTGATATATTTTTAAAATCCCTTGATCTCTCCGTAGAGTCCAAGTAACAAATTGAAAACTTAGTTTATGCTGGTCTTAGGTGGATCAAATTATCTCTAGCCTAAACAAAGACAATAAATTATAATTTCTCAATTCAAAATTGAAATAAATTTGGTACATTGCATGGGTACTTGTTGGAAGGTGAGAGCGTTATAGGGGGATTTGTATATAGGAATTGTAAGCGGTGCAGTGGCCTTATGTTTAGCATACATCACTCCAGATAAAGCAGTCTGGGTTTGAGCCCTGGCTGGGATCATGGTGTTGCAGATATGTCCAGGATTAAACGCTAATGAGTGTCCTCATTGTAACAAGACAACAAAACACACACAATTCTGTCAAATATGAAGTAATATGAAAATGTCAGATAACCCTGCCAAATATGAAGTACTAATTGAACAATACTTGCGTTCAGGCCTGGACATAAGTGCAGTGTTGTGGTCTTGTGCTAGACACTTAACTCTCACAGTGCATCTTTCCACCCAGGTGTACACATGGCTAGTGGCAATTTTAATGCCCTCACTGTACTCGCTACCTCAGGCCTGAGGGTTAGAACATGGAAGCTAAGGTGCACAGTACAACCAAAAATTAGGAACATCCTGCCATATAACCTCCATTACTATACGACTAGCTCCGCGAGCGGGCAAGATGAACCGAATCTCGTGCTGTGATTTGCTACCTGAGCAGGCAAGATGGAGCTATCTTGCCCGCTCAGGAAACGGGTTGTGTCTCGCAAGGAACATTTATCATGTTATGGTGTTTTATCCCGTATAATAAATCCTTTATAATTTCAAACATTATCCATTCTCTGATTTGATATTATGAAATATCTGTTTTAAATAACCTATATCCCATTATTTTTCCCTGAAATATCCTGTATGCTGTACATTTTTTTACCTAAGTATGCAGGGTATCCCAAAAACCCTTAATATGGTCCCAGGACTTACTTAGAATTTACATTGTGTCCAAAGGTTTATCAATAGTAGTTGCAATCATAAATTTGCTGATGTTAAAGAAACATTTTGAAATTTGGATTCTCTTTATTGTAAACCCCAGGTACTGGGGCGGGGGGGAGGGTACATATATCCGGCGACAGTTGAGGTCTAGAATAGAGTGTAAATTACCGGAAAAGTGCCAAGTAAATAAACAATTCATTCTAAAATGGTGTTTGTTACCTGGGTTTCTATAAAGATAGAAACTGAAACTCAAAAGTGACTGTAAGATATTGGTTTACTTAGTGCATGTTGGACTACACTAGCAATAAAATTTCTACATTTAAAATAACTATTCTAGTTAGAATAAGGGTGCATCAAGGTGGTCATGGTCCAGTATGGAGTAAGGGTTTCAGTGCCTCAGAGGCACACCCCCACCCAAATATTTACAGAATACCGGTAGCCCCTCCCCCGGTTTTTCTGCGTGATATTTCGTCACAAAACAGCGCCGACGTATACAAGTGCGATAAGCCGTTTCAAAAACAATATCAAATTATCTTGAAATTAAAACTGTGTAAAAAATCTCCTTCACTGGGAATTATCGAGCCAATTTAATACGATATTTAGGTTCTTCAAGTCATTTCCTTTAGCCACGGGAGGAACTAACGAACAAGTTTTCGAAATGCAAATGTAGTACATCAATAAATAATTGCTAAGGAGGGCAGGTAACGATTAGGGACCGATTTCGGTTAATATAGGCTTAAAATTCCGTCTAACCTTTTACGTACAAACGTTTAACTCTCGATGATAGCAGGAAGAAAACAGAAACCAGAACCAGCCCCAGACACCATCTTCGTATCTTTCGCGGGATACACTCGAGAAAGCGTTTGGCTTTGCGTGTCATTAGTGATCCAAGATACGCCATATTGGAGATATCCACCGCTGTTGAGTGGTGAAATCGATCTCATCCATTTCCTTAGTGACGCGAAAAAAGAAAGCAAACTAGCGAACAGGGGCGACTTTTCTTACGAACACGTTTGTAGCGAACAAAGAACCTGAGCCCCTTTGTGTGAATATTTTGTGTGCGGGGTCCCGGGGGACCGGTATATTCGCCCAGGGATTAGGCCCAGTACCCGGGACCAGTACTAGCAGCTTGACCGGTTAGCGACTTTGAGAAACATAGAAAAATAAGAAGTACAGATACAAGGGTATAATGCCTCGAGAAACGTAAAAAAAAACAAAGAGTGAGGTCATTACGGCAAAAAATCTCAAACGAAGACCTCGCTGTTCGGTCAATCCGGCAATTCTGACCTTTGTAACCGAACGTTCGAGGCATTCATGTGCATCTAAAATGATTTAATTCATTTCATCTTCCATGACACTGGCCCACTGGCATACAAAGTGAGACGGACGTCATGTTTTAATAATGAAGCAGAAGTTTTATTTTGATCTGGAACTGTCAAAAAGAGATTGCGTTACCTCACGTGATTTGTATTTCTGTAGCTACGTAATCGAAAGCGTGTGATAATTTGATTGACATTCTGCCACGGAAAATCCCTTCGCACATGTTTGTCTAAAAGAAGTGTTGAAGTATTGTATGAAAGTCTCGGTCGTCGGAAATTCTTAGAATTTAGTCTGTACGTATATCAAGCGAGTCATCGAAGTATAGAATCTAAAGAGTTGAAGACCTTGTTTTCATTCTTCACAGGAACCAAGTGCCTAGTGTTAAAAATTAAAAACAAACTTTCCTGAAATGTGTAAAAAGCACATTGAAAATCATGTCTTCATTAACATCGCACAAATTAACTCTGTTCCGACAATGATTACGAGTGTACACTTCACACTATGTGATCAATAACCAACTATATAGGACCAAGTAAATGGCACCATTGTTTTAACACACTCTGTCCATTGTCGCTAAAAACTGTATTGAAAAGTCGAATAAAACTAAAAATTTAGTTCCATCTTCAGAACAAATTCTTCTGGCATTGTGTGAAATTTCCTGCCCTGTACTCTGTGCTTTCTTTCCATCTCTTTGAATAACCTAGGAACTCCAAAAGCTATTGGAATCTTTCATCCCCAAGACTTGTGTACGGGGCAAGGAAAGGTCCCGAAGGCTTCGCAGGCGCTAAACGGACTGTGTTATGGGTAATAATACCCTAGAATTGGCCAATCAGAGCGCGCGTTATATCGCCTATAAACCCAAAGGCCTTCAATAACGGCTTTTATTGCGTTCACTCACAAAAATTATTTGGCTCAAACATCGTCCAAGTGCTCCCTATTTCCTGTACTCAAAAAAACGCGCAACCTCCAAGGTGAGAAAAACAGTTCATGCCGCCAGAAAATTCCCCAAATGTTGCGATTTGTTCCTTTACCGAAACAAGTAGGGACCTTGCGCCTTCTACAAGTGTGAACGCAAACTGCAGTTGATACGTTTTCAGAGTCGAACCTCCTACGTAGTGTGAATGGGACCTTATATTGCTTTAATAATTATTTTTGTCTAAACGCATTGACACGAAATTAACCTGTTCCAACCAGTTCAGTTGAACAGATCTCTTTCATAGCAGCCAGTTATATACTTGCGAGCCAACAAAGTTTTGGAGTTCATTCACTGCATAAGAAATGCGGAGCTGGCTGTGTTCATTCAGGATCTATTCTGCCTCTCACGACAACGATACAACCGTATCCGATGCCAACAGGACAGGAAACTGTCTCTTCTACTGTAGCAACGCACGGTCTGGCCTCACTGTCTCTTCTACTGTAGCAACGCACGGTCTGGCCTCGTCGATGCCGCTGAATTTTCCAACAAGCTTTCCACAGTGTGGATGCGGGTTCTGCTCGCCACACACTGGGAATACAACTCAGGCACTCGGCGCTGGACTTACGCTGGGCTGTCTTATTATCTGGCTTTCAGTTTAAAATCCCTGGCCTTGACGTCACAAAATATTGAAAAACACTGACGTTTTCCTTCAGCGCGCGTAGATTACTTGAGCGTTAGTCCTCAGCGCGCGTGCGATCGTAAAACTATCATATCGTTTTTTATACTAGAGAATAATTTTGCTTTTTATCATTATTATTGAGAATAGTTTCTGAAAAACCTTTGAGAATAATTTGACAGTTAATAGGCCAGCTTTTACTTCCCGAATATTGTATTTCGTATTTTGCGTCAATGTATATGGACAAAAATCAATATTGGCTCCACCCGATATTCTTAGGCAAAATTAGCGCTCGATGTAAACATTCTCCCGGCCGGTAGAGTGGACAGGGCATTATATTGCTTTAATAATTACTTTTGTCTTTACGCATTGCCGCGAAACACCATGTTCCAATATCGGGAAGTTAGAGCGCGAGTAGCTGTCAAAAATCATCAGTCTGCCGTGACGTCAAACAAATCGATCCATGACGATGAGGACTTAAAATCAACTACGCTTAAATATTCGAGTACAAATTTTCGATGACTTAACTCTGTGCCCATTTCAAACTCATGCAGATATTCTTAATACCAATGTTTACAGTCTGCAAGAAACTCGTCGTGAAAAGCAAAGTGCGATGCCTGTTTTGCCTTGTCGGTGTGGTGTTGGCGCTCTATTTCATTTTTCCCATTTTCCACATTTTCCACTCGCCATCGGCTGGTTCTCAACGCAGTTATCGAGGTAAATACGGCTGAGTTCTTGCCTTAGAAGCTAGCATTCTGAATCAGCTTTGAAGGTTAACAGAAGCTTATACGAATTTGTATCGCATGTTTCGTGGACCAGACAATTTATAGCCTACGAACCCGACTACAGTGGAACCTCAATTTAACGCACCTTTACATCAAAGCCTTCGGTTTAATGAACGATACTCTTCGCCCAAGCAATAGCAAAATTTATAGAAAAGGCTTCAGGATACCACGAAACCTAGCGAACATATTTTGCCACTCCTTGGCCTGTCGTATTGAGGATCCACCGGGTTTCTGTCGGAGTTCCAGGCCCGGGTTGTTCGAAAGATGGATAACGCTATCACTTTGTCAACACTTCTTCACTAAATACTGACTTATCCAGTAAATCGAGTTATCCAGCCGTTGAACAATTATGGCCAGATGTTTACACTATCTTTCGGGCCTTCATATTGGTGTACAACAGAGGTACACCAACATGAGGCCTTCCAAGGGGTAAAAGCGACAAGGGACACGGTCCTAAAAACCAGCGATACCTGAATTTCTATTTAGCGACAAGCGAATCGAATGCGCCGCTAACATTAGAAAGCGACGCAAAAAGCACAAGAAAAGATAGCAAAATTGACCCTGTAGGACATTTTTTTGCCTATTAAGAAATGTATAAAACTTGTGAGCTTTTCCATCAGGAATAAACTCTATTATCCATCAGGAATATACTCTAATCGTGTAGTGACAGCGACCATACGACTTTATGCATAAAAACGACAGCGACATTCGCTTCCGCTGGTTAGCCGACGGCGGTACACGAAAGCATGTAGCCTCCAGCATGGTGTGTCCATGCTGGGCTCAGTAAATTTCTGCGAATTATTTCGACGAATATCTGCACTTTGGGAAAACGTACAGACTCTACAACTTTGGAGAAGGGTCTTCTTTATTTGTTTCCTTCACATCACTATTTCTTGACTTTATCCAATGAATGGTTTTCGATCAATTTCCTTATTGCGTGACAGTGAAAACGATGCGATTGCGGGTTGAATGAATAAATGATCATTCTTATGATAAATGGCAAAAGAAACATGTCAAAAGTCATAAGTCTGGACTTAGACGCATGACGTTCAGACACTGGCACGCAATCAAACATAAAATTCAATAAATGAAGTCCAGAATCTGGGATATGAAAAATGATTGATATAAAAACCACGAGGCCAAGATTTATTATGACGTAAGCGATGAACGATCTTGTGTCGTCACTCTTCTTGCTGATTTGCTAGGTAGAGTGGTTTTGTTAGTTTAATTTCATTCTATGTGGCAGTGCAATACCGCTTGTAAGCCCTTTCTTCTTATGAGTCCAAATATATGTTACTTCCGATTTTAAGTCTACCCAGATAAAATTTCCGCCCCCTCCCCCCCCCGTAGTTTAAAATGAAATGAATTCGATTTCTTATGATGTTTTTTTAAGCTTAATTAAAAAAGGTGTATTGAAAAAAAACATATTTTGACCAACAGTCCTGCCACTCATTTCGAATCGACATTCTTTATTCCGCATATAAGCTCGTCCATCTATTTGCCCATCCAAAACCAAAACCCCTTACAGAGTTGTAGGAGCCAAGAGTGTATAAACGGTACAGTTAACGTTATCTGACTATGTGTTATCTAATTACAGATATTCTCACGCTTCCAGGAGAACGTGTCATGAACAACTTTTATCCAACAAAAACAACAAGTTATGTACCATCACCTTCCACCAAGAGTCCATTGTGTATACAAGGGTTATGCCAAGCAGACATTGACAACATGTCTGAGCACTTGAAACTCTACTTTGATGTGTTATCCCCTTGTAGGGCGCAAATAACACTTTATAACGGAGGTTCAAATCCCATTAGGAATGGAAAATGGGCAATATACATTTGCGTATTGGGAATCATCCAAGAGCAACAGCTGACCAATAACCCTGAAGGCTACGTTTTGCCTGGAGGAAGTCATTTAAAAATGACCCTCATAAGTGGTTGTCTTTATAAATTGGAGCCACTCAGTCATTTCCAGTCGCTGGCCTCGGGAGATGTAATCAAAGTCCAATTCAACACCACACTTTTTAGGGCTCGTTGTAACTTGACACCCAATTGGTACATTGCCAGCGATGGACTGGAACCAAGAACCACTGCTAACACAGCTGGCGAGGACCTCAGTTTCGTGTTTTCCTCTGACAAGCTCACCTGGAACCAGTTCAGTGCTGCGCATGTCAATGATCTCGGGCATGCGCCATATATGGTTATCCCTACTCCAAAGGAACTCGTTATCACTGACAAAACGAATAAGGTGTCCGTGGGACATGAGTGGCGGGTTTATGGAGATAAAGGGTTGGAAAATGAAGTTAACTTTTTGGCAAGTATGCGAGACATTTGTTTATTCAAGGTTTCCTTTGAAAGGCGTATGCAAGAACTTTTAAAATTGAAAACTATTAACTACAAGTTTTCATGTGTTTATGTTAATGTAGGCATCACTGAAAAAAAAACTCTGTTTCACTCAGTGAAGCTATTAAGTACTTTAGTGGCAGTAGCTTCCCTCAGAGAAATGAGTTACGCTCCAAAATTATTTATGTGTCTGTTAAAACTTAGTGCATTTGTACAAAAACCTTAATGCCCATTTGGCAAAGAATTATATTCTAACCAAGCACCTTGAAAAACTTATTGCAAGAGCAGATAACATCTAGGTTCCAATCTTTTGATTGTCTGGATTTCGCATCTTTTTTATAACACGGTATAGTAACTCGTTCTAACTATTTCGTGGTCCACTCTCGTTTCTCCAAAGTCAAACTAGGATTGCAAGTATCATCTCAGAGAGAGGACCCTGGCACCGCTAAAATTATCAAGCTTTTACTAGTAACCCCAAACAGCAATTCACCCACTGCGCATGAGTCATATCAAATTCACGTACACAAGGAAAACACTATCACCATTACTGGTGAAGGACCTTCTGGAGTTTTCTATGGTGTCCAGACTCTTCTCGCCCTCATGGACGACCAAGGCTTCGTTCCACAGGTGTCAATCAAAGATTCTCCCCGTTTCTCGTATCGTGGCTTGATGCTCGACGTTGGACGCAATTTTATTCCCAAACATGAAATTCTAAGACTTTTAGACGCCATGGCTATGTACAAGATGAACAAGTTTCACTTGCATCTGTCAGAGAACGAAGGATGGAGACTGGAAATACCAGGACTTGAGGAATTGACTCAAGTACGCATAAACACTCAAATAACTTGAGACCATATTCATATTGTCGCTATTAGTACTAGACTTGTGCATTAGCCTCGGTTGCAAGCTAGTTGTAGTCCAATGGCGAGAAAACGAATTCTTATTCAAATTATTCAAAAACGGCACGATGAAATATTTTTATATTATCAAATTTCGGTATACAGAATAACACTAAACTGCTGGCCTATTATGTCACTAAAATGATAACATGTTGACCAATGATTGGGCAGGTTATTAATACCATGATTGCGGCATCAACTGTTAAAGAGTAGCTATAATGACCCATCAAAATCTAAGTCTTGGAAAGTGCTGGCAAGTGTTTTGAACCACGTTAAGGGTATTGCGTAGAGCGGGTGTTGAGCAAGCAAACATCTTGATCTTTTATTTAATTACAGTGAGATCAGTCTTAGGATATGCAGTACCAGTATAGCAGGCTATTTCGGAATCCCTTTCTAAAACAATTGAAGAGCCCTTAAAATAATATTCTAAGCGGCTGGAACTTGCTCTGAGGCCCTACAACCGGCTGGCTGATAGGAGAAAGTACTTGTGCTTAATACATGGATAATACGAAGAAACATCCTCTGTTCCGCTTACGACCAAAACACTTCGTTAATAGTTTTCATTATATATAATTCGCGAACAACCCCGCGTCAATTCTACTTGTTTTGAAATTCAATTAACTCTAGAACCAGGAGAGCTGAGCATTTTTTCACATTTAAATAGTTCAAGTAGTTAATTATTATTATTTCAAGTAGTTAATTTATCATTTATGATTATTTATTATAAATTAGCATTATTAGATTATCGATTTCATTAATATTTTTCTAAACCTACCTCATTGATTCAGTCTTTTTAAAACTGCAGGAGACTCTCAATAAACTTTCTTTCTTTCTTATTTTCCCTTTTTTTGTAAAATTATTGTTTTTTCAACAGATTGGATCCAAGAGGTGTCATGACTTACAAGAAAAACGTTGCATCCTGTCTCAACTCGGCTCAGGTCCCGATACTAGTACCTCGGGAACTGGGCACTACTCCACTGAAGATTACAGAGAAATGCTTCGTCACGCAACACTACTTCACATTCAAGTGATTCCAGAGTTTGACTTTCCGGGACACGGTCACGCAGCTATAAAGAGCATGATAGCCCGTCATGACAGATTAGTGAGACAAGAAAATGAGAAAGAAGCGAAGAGGTTTCTACTAAGTGACTTCCAAGATCAATCTCGCTATTTTTCTGTCCAGCACTTCTCCGATGAAGTTGTGAACCCCTGCATCAATTCAACGTACGCTTTTCTAGATCACGTGATATCAGCACTGGTACGCATGCACAGCGACATTCAACCGCTGACTATTTATCATTTCGGGGGTGACGAAGTCGCGTGGGGGGTTTGGAAAGGATCGCCAGCTTGTGACCGATTGGCAAATGTGTCAGCCAAAAGCGAGGAGCAAATAAAGAAAGAGCTGATTGAGAAATTCGTCAAGAAGGTATCTCAAATCACTAAAACACATGGTTTGAACCTCGGTGGCTGGGGTGACGCATTCTTTGGAGGCAGCGACGATCTAACAAAGAGGAGTACATTTAAAAACAAAGACGTTTATGCATATTACTGGAGCATGAGTAATGATACCAAGAAACGTGAAGAAACACTTGCTGGAGGATACAAGGTAACTACTTTTAATGCGTGCTCAATAAACCCTAGTGTGTGACCATTCAAATGAAAGCTATTGAGCAGTACTTTCATGTGGTACTGTTTATTATGCTGTACAAGGTGGTTCTAACTTTTAAGTCTGTGGATAAAACCCTAGTGTGTAACCATTCAAATGAAAGCTATTGAGCAGTACTTTCATGTGGTACTGTTTATTATGCTGTACAAGGTGGTTCTAACTTTTAAGTCTGTGGATAAAACCCTAGTGTGTGACCATTCAAATGAAAGC
>Ga0126337_10001491_pt1 | contig 14196 bp, 11 predicted proteins | sample DipCmetagenome_FD_92527 | JGI IMG/M metagenome (GOLD analysis project Ga0126337, IMG submission 92527) | Coral microbial communities from La Bocana,Puerto Morelos, Mexico - Diploria C A metagenome | ecosystem: Host-associated > Invertebrates > Cnidaria > Coral | place: La Bocana,Puerto Morelos... | reverse complement strand
GCTTAAACTGAGAGGTCATATGTATTGAACCGAAATCCTGACACGTTTGAGTTTGAGTATTCTTTGCCAACCACACTCAAATGATATGGTAACCATGTTTATTTTCAAACACTCTGGCACGTTGTTAGATCGTTAAGGACAGATAGAGTAGAAAATACTAACAGAACAAAATTCACCAGCATCTTTGCCTTCGTAATATAGTCCAAGCAATGCCAGAGATGGTAACCATGTTTATTTTCAAACACTCTGGCACGTTGTTTGATCGTTAAGGACAGATAGAGTAGAAAATACTAACAGAACAAAATTTACCAGCACCTTTGCCTTCGTAATATAGTCCAAGTAATGCCAGAGGAATGAGGAAGAACACTTGCGTACGTGTTGACTTTGCGCTCATTAACTGAACATTCGTCAGTGATATCCGCTTTCGCTGAACATGACTGCCACCTTATAATGACTGAATTAAAAGTATTGCCTTGTTTTGGTTGAGCATCATTGTGGAGTGTTAAACAGGCCCCTGTAGAGTGGAAAAGCTGTTGGGACAAAAGACTTGCACAAGCTCGACTTTAACAAGACATCTGTAAAACAGCGGTGAGGCATATTATGAAATATAAAACAAGTAGTGCTAAATAAATACTAGAATGTTCTGGTTATGCGAAGCCCTCAGTGTAAAATTTACATACAAGATTCTTTCATTCGGCCATATGAATTTCTGGTGAGATCTTGTAGTCAGTGTCTTTCAAGCAGAGATGCTAGAATGATGGTGGTATCCAAAATGCCCTTTTACATCTAAGACCACAAAACCCAAAATTTGTAGCATTAAAACCACATCTTTCATAACAATTGTTATAATCATAGAACAAAACAATTATCGTACTAACCTAGAATATGAAATAAGGCCTGAAACAGTAGCATTGACTTTGCACTGCATCGTAACATGACTAAGTGCTTTAAATAGTCTTAAATGTTCCCCCTAAAAATTTCGAACATATTATTTTTTCTACAGAACTTTGTGATGTAACATTATTATGTGTATGCTGCACGGAGGCAAACAGATTTTATTGTTTGGAGTTATTTTCCTGAACGCATTAAATAAGTCAGTTCTGTTTCCGTTTTGAGCCCTCTTTGTGCCTCGCACATATATTAAAGTAAGAATTTGATCGAAATGGATTTATACAGTTCGTACGTTCATCTTTCACATTACACATCGACGCTTCTTTGTCTGTAGTCCATCTATAGATCATCATTTTAGACACGATAAGTGAAGAAGCGAAATGCTTTCATGATTGACTCATATTAAAGTGTTTTTGTATTCCAAAACTTAATTTATTTAGAGTTTTAACCCGAATTCAACAATAATTACCATTAACTATTCTAAATATTAGATCAAGGGACCAAACACCTCACATTTTTCCTTGAACATGTTTATTCATTTGGGTGGTATTACTGCAACAGCCCACAGCTACGCTTCACCTTTGACTCTCATGTTGGTAGATATCATCTTGGCAGATGATATTAGCTTTTACTCTTCATGATACAGCCTTTTCACGACCATACTAGCTTCTGCGTGATTTCCTTGGCTTACACACAACATCAACTCAGTCAAAACTTGTTGAGACAAACCAGTAGGGGGCAGTCCCGGGGGGGCAGTCCACTGATTTCGTATCCGTAGGCTTTTAACCACTAAATAAAATTCCTCTCCTTTCCTTCCCGTTCCTTATTCAATGTAAAAATTATTCGTGTTAAATGTTTGGCTGTATACAGTCTTAAAGAGGCTGTGGTGTTTTTTTGACAAGCCCGGAAAAGGATTCGAATTTTAACAACATCAATTTCATTTGTTTAAGATCACTTAACCATTTATGTAGTGAGAAATTGCTTGACATGAAATAAAAGAACCAGTGAACAAGCATTTATAGATCAATGCTATAAAAAACGAATCAAGGTTTTAAAAAGTGATATCTAAACCACTGAAAAATGATATATTTACCTAAAAAGAACACGAGGATCATTTTCAATTTCATTTGCGTGACAGAAGGAAAAATTGCTAAATATGTGTCTGCAAAATTCAGTCAACTAGAAGTTCATGGTTCCCCAAATACAAACAAATGCCCACACTGAGAAAGTATACAAACATCGAATGAAAATATGTAGCGAAATTATACACCAAAACATCGAATAAGTGACTAATTATACGACTATGGAATCAACAATTTATATAGTCAAAAATAAGACTGCAATAGAGGCAAAAATATTGTTCTCTCCCTGAAACATGCTTTGGTTACTGTTCAGATAACTGATTTAATCGTCAATGAAGCTATGTTCTTGCATATAGATCCACATAAGTAATTTTTGACTATTTGGAAAAGCAGAATAAAATATTCTTAACTCAGCAGTCCCAGTGCAGCAGTAACAAAGTGCCACAAAACAAAGTGTCCAGTGACATTAGCGTGCCGAGTGCCTCTCATTGTACTCTACTACAACTTGTAAATCAATACTCCTTCACTTTCCAAAAGCCTTTTAGAAATGGCTTCTTCTCAAAAACAAGTTGTTATTCAGATGCTATATAAATGAAAAATCATCTAAAAATCGAGTTTGTCAGATATGTTGTCAAGTATTTTTAGAGTCATGTCGGCGACAGAGTCAAAATTAGACTCCACAAAGTCCAAAACGATCTATAGCCAAAACATACAGAAAACTAAATACAAGTATCTCGGGACATTTGAACTCGTTTAAGCGTTCATTATTATGTGTTGTATGCAGCTTGACAATAATTTTTCCACAACATTTAGAACATTTGCGCGTATTTAATACTGAAATTATAAGGGAGGAATTTTACAAAACACAGGTACATGAACAAATCCAAAGTCCTGTCACACGTTGCAAGCCAACTGAAATATTTTACTTTTTCCACGTACCGAGACCACATGAATTCGGACCGGAATTTCACTTTCCTTAGTATTAGGTAGTTTCGATAATGATCGATTGCACTGTTGCGAAATCAAGCGAAGACTCGCGAAGAGCACGTGTCCACACCGCACAGCGACCATAAAGCACGTGCAACAGATGAAGGGGCGCGTTGTAACTTAGCACTGAGTTGTTGCTTTTAAAAGCTGATAAATTGATAAACTCAGACTTAAATAGATTCATTCTCTCAAATGTTTTTCAGAAACTATTTACAATAATAAAATGAAAAACATGTTCTATGTTAAAACACTACCAAAATGACATAATACAAAACAATAAGTAAAGCCGTTTTTCACGGCAGCTCAAAATGACTTTAGGGATTTAATTTCCTTAGAACCTGTTCTGTTGTATGCTGAAATTGCGATGAGATTCGTTTACTTTCAAAATAAAAGAACAAAAAAATAATTATTTTCTTGCAGATTGAGTCAATTTCAATAGCTTTCAGGGTAAGCCATTTCCGACAAACATAGTAAAATTTGCTTATATTATTCACATAATTAATTATTGGCCCTCGAGGTTCCTTGAAAAAATTGAAAACAAAATGGCTTTACTGTGGGAGAACCTTGAAACGCCTGGGTAAACGCTCAGAAAGATCAAAATGTACCTATTTTATTGAAAAAAATTCTTTATTTATTCAAATTTGATTGAATACCCTTACTACAACCTCTCAAACAAAGCTGCTTAAACTGTTTCTCTGTTATATAGCTGTAGTTTAGCATAGAGTAATAAAGCAAGGCGAAAAATATCGGCCATGAGTTAAGATCGAAGCTAGTCATTGCATTGTTGAGTTAATTATGCAATCAATTAAAAACGTAACAGAAATATGATAATGCTTGGAGAAATGCACAAAAGAGCACACGACCTTTCATAAACTGATTTGTTTAGGAGAGCATTAAAAGGTTATGATAACATTATTTTGCTCCAGAAGATGCACCTGTAACTGCATTTCAAGTTTCCTGCCTTTAAATTACCTTAAAGTGGCATTCTGGTCTTCTCGTTTTGTGCAGAATTCGTCAAGCTGGCAAAAGCAGTCGAGTTCAGTTTTTGAGTAGCTTTCTCCTTTTTCCGGCACAAGATGAGATATTTCATCTGTAGAAAGGCTGGCAAAACTCATCTTCTTACTTGCAGCTTTTTTTTTCGAACGTTTTGGCACAAATTGACCACAAACGACAGTAGTGATTTTACTGGTTCAAATATTTGGAACAGGAATGTGAAAAAAAAATACATCACGCCACCTGTGGCACAAGCAAATGATAAATGATGACATGAAACCTGGGATTATGTTAATTAGAAACGGCTAGGGTCATGCAAGATTCCGGGGGGACTTCCTTACATGAAAGATTGGGGTGCTCGTCGGAAATTTTGAAAAGAGCCACTAAGGGGTTAGGAGGTACCAAGATTCTGTTTTCAGGGCGTGGCTTGTATGTAATTTTTCACCTCTAATAAGGTACCAATTCTAAGACAACACATCATCTCCTGTCCAATATTTTCTGCTCAATACTTTTAAAGCTGAACATCCTATGAGATACGAGATCCGCTCTTTTAACCCCTTAAAAAAAAGGTTCGACGACAACCCCGTCTGTTTTAAATGTGAGTCCTCCTCCCCCGGACGAAAGATGTTGTCGAGGTAGAGCATTTGGTCGGCAGCTTTTTAGTCGACGTTCAGATACGTACTAGGCCGAAATCTCCGAAATCTCACGCTATGGGATGTAAACATGTTTACGCTTGGGCAAAATCAAGCAGAAGAAGGAATCACCACGTTCGCCAAAGAATAAAAATATTAAACCGGAACACTGGTAAAGGGGTAGTATAGAATGTAAATGAAAGAGGAAGCCTATATTTGCTTATTTCTCCGTGTTTAAAGCAACAGCTAATCAAATGACAAAACAAATACTCTTATATTTTCTCAAGGCACGAGTAAATTGACCTCTTTGAAACCAATATTACTGAGTTACCTTTGTAACGCAAATCGTGCAGCGAATGTCACGCCGAGAAACACGCAGTCTTAGTCTGTGAGCAGTCTGTTTCTTCTACCAGCATGCGAGGAAGTCGCGAAACAAACAAAAACTATCGAGTGGCGAGCATGAAGCCACGCGACACAGGAATATATCTCGCCTTTGCTCCTCTTTTTTTCGTTATTTTATTTTTGCCCAGTTGTAAAATTCTTCAACATTGACACGTGACCATCAATTAACCAACTAAAGGCCCGCTTTTGATTAACTTTTTTTCAGCTATATAAGTTTTCAAAATGGCCATTTTTCGGATGCTGCATACATTCTTGAGGAGGGAAAACAATCTGTAAAGCACGGTGATTTTAGCGTTTGTTTGTAGATGGAACGCTTTTCTGTGACCATTCAAATAAACTCAAGTTATCGAGTAGTACTTTCATGTGGTACTGTTTATTATGCTGTGCGAGATTTAAAGTCTCTGGTTGAAACTTCACAGCGGTGTCCAGCCATTTAAATGGAAGCTACCAGCGGTAGTGAAAGCATTTGAAAGAGTATGTAACTTTTGAATTTTTCAGTGTGTGTCGCCATTATATTTAAATTTTGTTAACATGTACGTTCACGCAGAACTGTTTACATACGCCTTACGGGGCGGTTTTTAAGTCCACGGATGCAATTCTGGTTAAGAGCCATTGGAATAACGATGCGGTCGAAAGTATTTAAGAGGAGGCTGAGGATCAATCATGAAGCATACTCGTGAACTACTTTCAGTTGAAAAGTTTTCACCATCTTAAATTTGCCTCCCTTTTATTAGATAACAGATAGTTATCACTTCACCACTTCGCGCTCATTTAGCTACAGGTTTCACCCGCAAACGCAGATCTTGACTTAGATTCGTGAACTGAAGTATCAGAGAACGGTCTCAAAACTCGGATCAGGTTAGGGAAGGACCCTGGGGCCCCACACCTGAGACTAGTGTTCGCTGAAAGCTCTTTGAGTTCGTCCAGGCGGCCCAAATTGGCCCTTCCCTCCCTCCTTTTTCTCGAGTTCCATGAAATCATAAACAAGTTTGACAGGCTGCAATCTCGCTCAACCGTCACATGTTTATGATCAATTTGACAGTGTTAGAAGCCCAATAGCAATCTATGCTCACTTCTTAACCGGAGACTGTTTATTGAATTAATAATTAACTATTTGGGTGTTCCTCGATAAACTGATGAACAAAATGAAAAAGAGGAAAAACTTGCTTGTCAACATTTCTTGGAAAACTAGTGTTGTGTTAAAATTTTTGTCAACAGAAATTCATTTCAGTGGGGGTGGGGGTGGGGATAAGTGGCTCGTCGTCTGCAAGAACATTTTAAAACAGTCTTCTATTCATCGCGAGTCAGTTCTTCAACGAGTTGTAAAATCCTTCATAAAGAAAAGTCGAGCATAAATAAAGCACGTTGTTCTTGGAACTTTCTGTAGTCCTTTAGATCGTCCACATCTAAGATCTTTGTTAACGCCTATGGCTATGCGAAGTTTAATGTGACGTAAATTTCCGGGAAACGCTGCTTTCTTAGAAATAGACAAGCGTCTTCATTGACATGCGTCATGCTAAATTTAAACAGACGCGGTGATACTACAGATTGTGTATGTAGTATGGATGCTGTGGTCTTCGTTCCTTGTAATTCTCTTAGGAATGAATTGCAAACCTTATGGTAAGTATGCTGTATTTCCACCATGTTTTAAGCACCACAAAAATGTTTTCTTTTGGCGCTGTCAGAGGTACTAGCTGGCTTAGTAAGCAACAGCTCGTTTTGCATAAATTGCCGACGGAAATCTTTTATTGTTGTTTGATCGAGAGAAATATAATTTTCATGTTTTTCGATTAACGACCATTTAGCAAGTGAGAAGTTCGTTAGTTTCTTTCAGCTCTTTTTGAAGCAAGTTTAATGCGCCATGCATGAACAAGCGGCGAGCTCTTTTGTTATTCATTCACATTCAATGCAATAATTATTGTGAGGAACGAAAAGATCCTAATTTTCCCACTCTGAGATAGCGTTTCTCCTATATCCCTGCTATCCAAAGAAGACTTATATCAGAAAGTTTGTAAGCGTGAAGACCTCTATATAAAACTATCGATTTCAGTTTCATTATGCATTGTGAGTACCTTGCGCGTCATTTTCGCTGCTTGATTTATGATAAAGCTACATTGTGTTCCAGACTGTTAAACAGTGTTCGATCTTGGCCGATTTAGTTTAATTTATTTCCTATAATAAATTTTTCAGCCATTTAGATAGTAGATCCGCAAACGAGAAGGAATTCGATTTAATAAATCATTCTATGAGGAAAAAACATCATTATTAAAAGCGAAAGTAACACTACAGTAACACTTCCGTGTTTTCTGAAAACTGTTATGTTGCGTACTTCGAATCTTCATTCTTTGGCACATTTAACTGTTATTTGTGCACACTTGGCAAGATCATTTCACGACAGCCATCTATTTCAGTTGTAACAATCAGCACAATCATATTTAAACTTTGCTTCAGTTCCGCCTCTGTCGAAATGAAAGCGGGCGAGTAATGTACGGAACTTGATCTTCTCTGTCGAAAGAAAAGCAGGTTTAGAAAATAAAGCCAAATCTTTCAACATAAGTGACACAAAACTAGGGAGTTCAAATGGCAATAAATTAAAAACACAAAATAACAAAATTGGGTCTCCAGCTTAACTAACCCAGCCCTAATTAAGGCCTTATTATTTCTTGCAGCCCCGTTTGCAGGGACGAATACTTCAAACTTGTACACAAATCTGGAAGGGAAACATTCGCCAAGAAACGGAAGCCATTGTGTGACATTATTAAACGGCCATGGAAAGAACCATAAGCCCCCTCCTTTTGAGAATGGCTATAACATGCCATCTTGCAACGGGTTTCATGAGCCAGAGTTGCATGAAAAGAGCCTGGAAAAGACTGTTGGGCATGGGAGACCTATGTCACAATCGTTCCCAAAACAGCTACCTTCATGGGGAAGTCCTATTTCTGAGAACAATGATAGACTTAACCACGACCTCACTCAGTACACAGTGGTAAGCGATAAAGAACATTACATTATGGACTTGTATTGAGATTTAATTTAGTAATTCTGGTCTCCTTACGACAGTTGATAATAATTTCTTTTTGTTACCAAATATTATTTATTTAGTTTTTGTGGTTCTTCTTCCCAAATGTGCGCTGTAACAATTTGTTTCACGACGTGATTATTATAAATTCCAGCCTTAATTGAATATTTTGTCTTTATCTTCTTGCGCCGGTTTCGCGTATTTATTCGTTATTTTATAACCTTTTATATGTTCTACAGGAACCTTGTTTTACCCTTCGTCAGTGCATTGAAAGTTATTCACAAAATATCTTACTTAAGGCATCTCTTTCATGCAGGTACGAGAGACATCAAGGCACCACACGGAGTTAGACATGAAAATGGAAAGTCAATACTCACCCTTCATTATGCAGAACATACCAAAGGGTGTCGAAATCAGTAAACTATTCGAAAATAATCTACACTTGGTTGGTACCCCATCATTTCCTGATTTCAGGTCCAAAGAAGGCATCGCAGTTTCAATCCCTCGAAGGTGGTCCTCCGAATGTATCGACAACTATTCGTCAAGTCCTCCTGCGTCACTCCGCAAGACCACTGCTTCATTGAAACCAAAAGAGAGCAATTGTAGTCGTTGGACATCAGAAAGAAGCCATAGTGAGGGCGAAGCAAACTCAGATCTAAACGGCTGGAACCCCTTTATACCCCATACCCCAGGATTTCCTGGTAAAGACGAACCAAAACGTGTAGAACTTCAGTCAGAGATTCTGACCTTGTATGGACCAAAGGAAACCTCAGAAATCATCAGCGTTGTTGGACGTAGGACAAGGGAGGAGGTGAGCCAGTCTCTGTGCTCGCTCACTCCCGTTACTTTCACATTTGCGAGTAATCCCTCCCTTACAGGGCAACCTGTTCGTGAGAAGCGACCGAATCCAGGCGTTATTGGTGGAGAAAGGAGCAACAACCAGTCTTTGGCAAGAAATAACTATGAAGAGTTCTGTCCGCAGCTATCAAGGAATGCCTCTTGGGGACCTTATGATAACAGGCTAAGAAAAGAACCTCGGACAGTTGATGGCATAAAGCCATGGATGCGATCAAATGGTAATGGTCCTACACCAGGTGAAAGGAGTTCCTGGAATTATTGTAAGTTGTGTCGCGTTTCACTTATGTCGGAGACACAATACGAAGATCACCTTCGAAGCACCAAACATCAAAACAAAGTAGCAAAGTTCAACGCGATTCCATACAAAAAATACTGCGAGTGTTGCAAAGTACATCTAAATTCCGAATCCCAAGCGAAGGAACACTTTAGCAGTGGCAGACACGAACAAACTGTGGCCAAATCTCAAAAAGCACCGCCACAACAACATCTTCCATTGATCACAGTTCCTAAAGAATTTATTCCGCAAAAAAGCACAAGAACACAGCCATACGACTACCAGGTAGAGCTGTACAGCAAGGCAATGAAGGCAAACGGCGTGTGTTTCCTCCCAACTGGAACTGGCAAGGCACTGGTGGCTTCTCTGGTCATTGGGCACATGCTGGCGTTGAATCCTTCTCGGCAGGTGGTGTTCCTTGTCGATCGAGTTCTCCTCGTTCTGCAACAAAGGGACTACCTTAAAAAAGAACTGGCGCATGTTCGAGTCGCGGATGAGCGTGGTCCTTTTAAAGGTACCAGACCCATTCGCATAGGAGCGGTGTGTGGTGAGATGAGGAAGCTTGAGGGCAATGCTCGCATCTACGAACAAGACGTTCTGATCATAACAGCCGACTGCTATAGGAATCATCTGAATAATGGAACACTCCGCTTTGATGACGTCTCACTGATTGTTCTAGACGAAGCACATCACTGTAACAAGGACCATCCTTACAATGTCATCATACGAGACTTCTATCTTCGGGAAGATGTTCTACTAGGCCACAGACCCAAAATACTGGGACTCACAGCCTCCCCTGCTGGGGAAATCTCTCTGGACAAAACAACCAAGAGATTGCAAAGGCTCTTGGGAAACTTAGGCGAAGCACAACTTTTAATTGTCACAAACAACGTGCAAGAATTGGAAGAGAAGACTAACAGGGCTCCACCTGACTGCATCTCAGCTTCATACACAAATTGTGAATGTGAACTCATGGACGTTCTGGTGGAATACGTTACCAAAGCATTCAACATGGCAGTGCGACTAAGCGAAATGAAAGACTACAAAGATATCTTTCAACCGTCTTCTGGGGGCCATTTTAGCATCGATGACATCTACCCGGTTCTTGGTGTCATTGATAACATTCTACTTTCCAACCCCGAGTCTAACGCCTTACATTCGCTGCTGCACTTTCAGCTGATGTGTGAAGTTGTGTGCACCCTTCAAGACTGTGGAGAGCAACTAGCAATTTATCAGATGGCCGAGCTGGCAGACGAGAACTGTCCTCATGGCTTTTATTGGGCGGAGAATGTGGGTCTTCCCTGCGCGAAAGTCAGATCATATTTGGAACAATATCTATGGCAAGGTAAAGTAAACTGTTACCGGTGTTTAGCTATGCTTTTCAGAGTCGCTTTTCTTTTGCCACATTTTACCAGTTAAAGAACAGACAACAAGTGATTCCCTCCGTTATACCTACTCATGCACAAAATACATACAAAATACTCAGCTGAGACTAGAAATCTAGAAACTGAGCAGTTTAGTCAAGTGATGAATCACTAGAGACACGACCTAAAATATTATGCTTTTCTAATTTAAGATTATGTTTTTTTAATTTTTCCAAAGGCGGGTTTTCAGAGTTACCCGAGGTAAATTCAGGAATAGAACAGCTGATGAAGCAGTTATTGAAAATAAACTGGACTGGGATGGGCAGCAGCGTCAATTTCTTCGTTTTGGTCCTTGTCAAACGGGCACGTACAGCCCGGTACCTGGCTAACTATCTCTCAAACTGCGGGTTGCTGCGGGGCGTGCAGACGACATCCTTTGTAGGACATGGTGGTGGATCTGCTGATAACGGTGAGATTCTGTTCCCGGGGAAAATAAAACCTAAAAATCTCCGATTTGACCTGTTCCATTTATGACCCGACCAAAACGTTGCGATACCCTATTTAAGACCTACCCTATTTAACACCTAGGAATCGGTGCGTGACCGGAGCGCGTGACGAGGCATCGCGGCACGTGACGCAAATGACGTAAAAATTAAGTCGTCTTTTTGAGCAGTAGCCATTTGGTTCCGCCAGATTCCGCCTTGGTTTTTCTACGCTGCCAGAGAATAATAAAACGGATTCAAAAGGAAACCAATCTCAAAAAAAGGAAAAGGCTATTGTAACTAAAATAACTAAAACTAAAACTTATTTAAAATCCATAAAATTCAGAATTTGAGAAAAGATACATGCCAAGATATCGTTGGCTTGGAAACGTAGTTTCTTGAATTAGGAGGTGTCCAAATTTTTCCAAATATATTTTTTATTTCTGTCATTAGAAGTTTTGGGTTAAGCTAAATTAAATCAGCAAGGGTCCCTCTTTTCCTAATGTCCTAAGAATTTATTATTGAAAAGTTAGGAATAAATTATTTTCTATTTGTTTACAGGAGTGACTTACTCAGCGCAAAGAGATGTTTACTCACAAATTCTGGAAGGAAGGTATAAAATTGTCGTCACCAGAAGCGTAGCCGAGGAAGGCTTTCATTTGCCTGTACCGAACTTAGTTGTTCAAATGGATCCTTCAAGCTCGGTCTCAGCTCTCTTGCAAATACGCGGCCGAGCACCTCTGAACGAGGCCAGGTTTGTTGCCATCTGTAGGAATGACGAGCAAGCCAAGAAAATTGAAGATTTATTAAAACGTGAAGAGAACATGAGACGCTCTGCGAGGCTCATAAACGGGCTGTAAACAATCCGTGAGCTTTTAGTGCAATCTAACAGACATAGTTTAAAATAGTTAATAGGAAGTAGATTGGTTTCAAAATCAAAAGGTATATCAGAAGTCTTGAGATGAGATTTCGTGATTTACAATGTCTGGTTAAACGGATCAATAGTTCGATAGACATAAAGATATTTGACGTCAATCGAGCTCTCAAAAGTTAATTTTTTTTAGAATAATAAAATATGAAAGATAACAGGAAAAATCTTTCAGCATTAAGGGAAAAATAGCAAATAATATTTCATGCAAAAAGAAGCTTATTTCATAAAGCTGATAATAATTTTCCTTTCTCATGTTAGTGGTATTTGATCTTTTATAAAACGTATGATTGAGGGTGATGCTTTTTTTTCTCATTTTAGTGGTGTAGAGCTTTGAAAAAGAACCATATTTGCATTTAAAGAAAAATTTTAAGTTGAGTTGTGCACTTGGGCTTTCAACGAAGATGTGAAATGCTTTACACATTGTTTTTTTCAATTTTCATAAAGAATTTCAAATTTTCAAAACATTTGCACTAGGAACACCAGTGATAAGAGCAAAACTAAGCAATTAAAAACAAAGTAAACAATCATTTTGAAACATTTTGAGTTTAAAAGGTTCAATTAAGGAGAATTTCAATCAGTTTTTCGAATATGACAACTTTAATTTCTAAGGTGGATCCAGCTGGGCGTTTTCTGTAAATGTCAATGTAAAACTTCTGGTTTGTCATATCACGGTCATGAGTTTATTTAAAATTAAGTTAATTTATAATCGCAAAGTGCAGAAATTGCGCAATAACATTTTGCGTTATCAGGAAAATGTGTTTATAACCAATATTTACTAAGGAAAATTCACCATATAGCCTATCCTGTATTTCTTAAAGTAAGTTTAAATTCTTCCGCGTGAAACCTTGTTACTGCTTCGGCTGCCACATAAAAATTTACTTACATGGCTCATCTTCTTTAAGAAGATGATATCAATCCACAGCCTTGATTTTGTATAGTCATGGTGAAAATGAAAATGGTTTTAAAATATCTTAGATATTACAGTGAACATCGCCCTTACAGTGACAAAGTTTGTGTGTTGGCAACAACTTTTTTCGAACTTTCTGATGAATTTTGTTTAAAAGAGGCAATCAAAATGCCAGCCGTTAGGGAGAAGGAGTTGTCACTTTCAACAATTGACAACTCCGCCTCGTACAGTTCTTGAAAATTTATTTACTAATTTAAACGAGAGTGATTCTTGTGGAAAAACTTTGATTAAAAGAAACTCTGGAGGCAAAATACAGAGGAAAAAAAAGTCTTTTTCACGTAGAAAGGAGGAAATATTGTTATAAAAGATCTTACTTTCGTGAATTTGTAAAAAAGCTGTAGATGGGCCATCACTTCCATCTGAAAATCGCGGTGTACATACCTATACAATTACGCTGTACAGCTTTGCAGCATAAATTATAAGCTTTGTTACTCTGTGCAGAAAGGTTTTTGTAGTCGATCATGATCAATGCAAAAGAAGTCTCAAGATTTGAAACTATTAAATAGTAGACGATTTAATAGGTATCAAAACAGACGAGATTTTTTAAAATGTGTTTTAATAGCCCTTCTAGGTTGGGCTTTCCCCAGTGCCATCAGACTGGGAACATATCAAGCGAATGACGTATCAAAAGTTATACATTCTATATTTCCTATTAAAAACATGTTATTCAACAACTAATTAGCCAAAGAGATCTGCTTTGTTACCTGAATTCCTTGTTATATAACCAATCAGAAATGTTCCTATTCTTATTCTGCTATCGAAAATAGGCGCGGGTTCTCGCTAGATCGCTGAGAGTTTTGCGTCATCATCACGCAATGAAATAGGTATCTCTGTTGCTAGGCAACACTTTCGATAAAAGCTGGCAGGCTCAGTCTATTTTAAGTGATGAGATCCTGACCTCCGAAAACTCAGTATATCAAAATTCCCTCCTTGATGAGATGTACAATATTATCTTCGAATCAAGGAGGATCACAAATTATAGCTCAGTGTGTGTGGAAAAACGTCTCATGAAATATGAACAGGGTTATAGTCAGGATAAGTGAAAAGTTTGACAATTAACGAAGGACAGATCTAACTGGGTAGTTTGGGTGTGGTCAGACGTGGTGGCTAAGGGCGCCTGGAAAAATAAGTTTGTAACCAACTTATACGTTTTTAAGATCCTTAAGTTTGAAAGCTAACTGTAAAGTACACAAAAATAAATCGAAGAAAAATGACACAGGGAAGAGACTGCGAAGAAGTTAATATTTTGATCAGAAAACAAATGATGAATGCTTGTTGTTATTGTATGGGGAGTGAATATATTTTTTAGGATCT
>Ga0126337_10001490_pt1 | contig 14198 bp, 7 predicted proteins | sample DipCmetagenome_FD_92527 | JGI IMG/M metagenome (GOLD analysis project Ga0126337, IMG submission 92527) | Coral microbial communities from La Bocana,Puerto Morelos, Mexico - Diploria C A metagenome | ecosystem: Host-associated > Invertebrates > Cnidaria > Coral | place: La Bocana,Puerto Morelos... | reverse complement strand
TTATTCTCTATTAAACTGAAGATGGCATAAGCATGCCGAAACATGTCTTTGAAAATAGTTGTCCGTTTTCTTCAATATTTATCTATATTGCTAGTATTACGACCTTATGTACATATGTAAATGTTGATGGCTTCTGCCTGAGACCAAGTCCTGTGTCAATCAAGCAAATTGTAAGTATGAAGCAATCTTTATTATTATACCAAGGGGTAAGGTGAAACTTCCATGGAAGGCCCCCCTATGGTTGACCAAGGACTCAATTGCACAGGCAGATGATGACAACCACATTTAACAGAGTCATTTTCATAATAGGCCAATCTGTGGCAGTGTCTACTGTCCTGGCATCCTGTGATATCAAGTCACTGACCTGATATGGCTACAATGGTCACTAGGCGAAATTTGGGAACAATAAACTAATTGTAGCTTTTTGGTATGCTTTGTACATCAGGCTAGTTAGTTTGGTCGCACCATGGGCATTTTGGCTCGACTACGTCTTGCCAAAAGACAACCAACGGCTCAACCAAACTCACTTTGTATGCCACTGGAGCACAACAGAAAGGTATCATTAGGCATTCTGTCGAACAGATTTACCTTTCCCTTCCTGTTCCAAGTTCTTATCATGACCCTCCACCAAAACCATCTCATTTTCTACAAGCACAAGATCTTGGCCACTCTCTTGTGAAATTAAACTTCTGCTATCCGAAAAAGGCACAATTGCCAGGCCAGATCCGCCACTCAGACCACTAACTTCAGACCTGGAGTCATCGAAAGCTAAGGGCACATCCAACTTTGCTAGCTGAATATCACTCTCTGAATAACGAGTCAGAACTCCATCTTTTGCAGTGCTGTCTCCCTGATTTGCAGCTAATTTCACTCTCAGATCTGTCTCGCTGAATGCGGACCGCTCTGTGAGTGATTTCTTGACTTTTGTGGTACTCCAGTTGTTATTTTGACCAGATTCAGTCGCAGACGTTACCTCACCAGCAACTTCGCCTTTCCTAGCGTCCACTCCATATTTCTCTTTTTTATCCACGGTTGGCATTCCTGTATCCTTGAAAGTTCCGTTTTTTGCCCTTCAGAGCGATTCTAACGATCAGAAACCATGATTGGTAATGGCGCAAAATGACATCAAGGCCGCCATCCTGAAGTGAATCGACTTTTCAGATTGCTAAGCGACGATGCACAACAGCATGAAGCCGAGGCTGAAGTGACGTCATCTCGATACCCGTGTTTGTTCCGTTTTGTCCAAGATGGGGGGCCATCATTCCCAATTCACGGAAGAAGAACTTAAAGATTATCAGGTGAAATAACCGTTTCCAGTCATATGAGATATTTTTGCTGTTTCCGCTTTACCCTATCGTGTTATTTTTTGTAATTTGGGGAGTTTTCCTGGTGCTATTAACTTGCAATTTGAATGTGTTTATATGGTTATAGGAACTGACGTATTTTACACAAAAGGAAATCTTACAGTAAGTTTGTCGTTGTTTTCTTTTTTCGTGGGGGAAAGCAATGTATTTTTACACTACTTGTAGTTATTTTTAATAGATCGATGTTTTCCATGCTTCAACTGCACATAATTCCAGTGGTTGGCGGGCTAGTTTTCAAAACAGTATAAGCTTATAAAGCCACAAAATGAAGCTTTAGATTAGGTACAAACTCGTCAATTTTGAATGGGCAAACCGCAAACGTGCTTAGCAGATAGTGAATTTTGCAAGACACACAGTACCGTGGCTGATTTTTGCAAAGTACCACCTGGTGTTTCCAGGCAATGATAGCTTGTTACAGGAATCCAAGCAATTAATATAAGCTTATACATATGGGGTGTCATGTTATGGCAATTTAAATTTAAATTATGTTCGTGTTTTCAAATTTATGTATGTGTTGTAGTTAAAAATTAAATTCAGGTAAAAATTAAATTTCTTTGTCTCTTAACCCTACTTATTCATTGATTATGAATAATTAGTGTTAGAAGACAAAGAAAATTGAGAATCAAACTAGATTAATATTATTTTTACCTGAATTTAATTTTTCACTACAACATATACATTGTAGAAGTGATAAGTTATGGCAGTCCATGTTATAAGTGCAAGGGTGTCCTACAGCTGTACCTATATACTTAAGGAGTAACAGTCACTGTGTTTGACTTACATGTATGCCCAAACATAGCGAACTCAACAACTAGCAAAACTGACTGTTACACTTTGGAGGATTCTTAGCAATCTGTGTATCATCTTGCCAAGATCCTTAAATGAAAGACCTCGTGAAGGATTCCTCCAAGATCTCAAAGATCTTGGCAAACCATGTTTGTATTACATAGAGCTTCAAGGAAAATTATGTGGTTGCCAAACGCATATGTTGTAGTTAAAAATTATATTCAGGTAAAAATAATTTTAACCTAGTTTGATTCTCAATTTTCTTTGTCTTCTAACACTAATTATTCATAATCAATGAATAAGTAGGGTTAAGAGACAAAGAAATTTAATTTTTACCTGAATTTAATTTTTCACTACAACATATATACAATTTGCTAAAGCAAGTCAAAATGAACTCACAAAGTGACCAGATCCCAGAGGGCTTGATAGCTCAGGTGGTAGAGCACTGCACCAGTATCGCAGAGGTCATGGTTCGAATCCCGTTCAGGCCTGAATTTTTTCAGGCTTTAATTGCACAACTGCTTTTAAGTTGTGTGTATAACTGCGATGAACAATCATAAAATTCATATCTTTCTCCACAGTTCAAATATATGATCTTTCATATATTTATTTGTATACTAAGTTATACTCTTGTTAACAGTTTTTACTCTCTATACAATTGGTGAAACATGCAATGATTTTGTGGCTCAGCAAATGGGCTTGTGAGATGGTTTACCAAGGCAGGAAGGTCCTATTTATCAGTTCTAACCAGGCCATGTCACTGCCTTAATGAGGTGACAGTATTTCTTTATCACTCCAACGCTACTACACGTAGATACATGCAAACTTAGGAAAAATCCACGCAAAAGTTAAGGATGGTGTTTTGTTTTAATTTTTTAGTTGTCATAAAAGGTTTGAACAACTTGACCCAGAAGCTGTGAGGGCTAACAAGAATGCAAAACTCTCTTCAAGAAAGATCATGACCTTGCCAGAACTAAGGGTAGGTGTAATAAAGTCTGACAAAGTTTTGTCATGAGTTAAGTTTAGCAGTTAAGGGTGCAGACAATTTCAATTGTTTTTGATGACTGACATTTCAACAACCTGAGTGGAAGTCATCTTCGGAGTCAAGGGAATAGCGTTCGTCAGGCGATGATGTTAGAAGTCTGGTCCATTGAAACTGATTAGTCAGTTTAGCCAGTTTTGATGGGATTGGCTGAAAGACTAGTGTAAAGTTTGTCATCAGTTATAGGTCAGTTTCGATCTGTCTATTGTGGTCGGTTAGAGGTCCATTTATTGTTAGTCAAATTAAATCAGTCTGTTAGAAGTCCGTTTGTCGGTTTTGTTTACGTTGTGGATAAGTCATTTGTAAGGCACCAGTAGTAGTTGACATCTGTTAAGAGACTGGGGAAATGTTTTACCCAGTACACCAAATACTTGTCACTCTTCCTAGATTTATTGATCACTTCTTCATGTCCAAAACAACAAAACATAACAGACTCTCACAAAAAAAAACGTCACCAGAACGTTCCTCATGAGCTTAAGGCCTCTCATTTACATATCATGTGATTCCGGAGAAGACGTTTGTTCTAAGTTAGTGTACCAGCTTTCCAGAGTCAGTCGTTGAAAATAGTTTTTACTGTAGGTTAAGCATTGGGCAGCATCCCATTCAATGTTCACTTGTGGTTAGTCAGTTGATGATGTAAAGTGATGTGATTGTTAGCATCACCATTTCTCGTGGCTCATTTGTGTTCAGTCATTCTCGTGTTAAGGACACCTGGCAGTCGGAGCATTAAAATTTTCAACTGACCAATCATTTTCAATGGACCAGACTTATAACATCATTGCCTGACAAACACTATTTACCTGACTCTGAAGATGACTTGTGCTCAGGTTGTTGAAACGTCAGTCACCAACAACAGTTCTTTTCAGAACTACCCTCACCCAGACAATCACACTATATGAACTACTGATACTCCTGGGTTTAAACCATTTAAAAGATATACATGTACATGCTGGGCTTCTAAACATCTGTTCTTTAAGAAGCATCTGGAATGCCAAAATAAATTTTTAAAACTTGAAACTTTTTACATTTAACAATGGAAAGATGAACATAACATACTGGTTTGGGTGGCTTTATAAACAGGGAAAAATTATAAAGGAGTTGAGGTCTCAGAGTGTGGCCGTTGACTGTATTAAAGGGGTGGTTGTATCAACAGGGTTTTCTAAAAAAGAAAATTCATTGGGTGTTTTGACAGGACAAAAGCAAGTGGCCATAATAATTAGATGACCATAAGGCAAGGTTTCACTGTATTTAGTGTATTTAGTGTTTTTCACAGATTATAGGGTTGCTGTGGCAACCTGATATGACCTTAAGATGAGCACAACTTAATCATCAATGATTATGCAATTATTTCATAAACTGTTATACCGTAATTATTAATTGTTTTGTAACTGCTGGAAGTGCTACAGTCTGTATCTAGAAGTAGTATTGTTTCTTTCTCAAATCAATGTTGTGTATCACTTTATATGTATGTAGTACAAACCAGTAATACGGTACAAGTCTCAGTTACATGGCAGTACAATACTGTACAAGTGCTATTTGCATGATAGACTATACATGTATGTACTTGTAGCTCATACTCTGGGATATAATAAGCATGATGAACGTTTAAATCTTTGAATTTTTGTTCACTGATGTCTGTTTCTATTCAGGTGAATCCTTTTAAAGACAGGATTTGCAAAGTGTTTTCATCATCAAAGGATGGTGAACTCACATTTGAAGATTTTTTGGATATGATGTCAGTGTTCAGTGAAAATGTGAGTTTACATACTTACTTGGAAGGCTATCAAATTTAATCTGTAGATTAATGTATTGCATTTGTACAGAGCTTTCACTGGAAAAGTGATGTCTAAATAGTTATAGAGAACAGTTTTCTCACAATTCTAGGAGATGACTTATTAAGACTCTAACCTAATTTTTTGCTATACAAACTGTAGGCCCCCAAGAGTGTGAAAGTGGAATATGCTTTTAGAATTTATGGTAGGTTTGTTTAACTTTTAATCTGACAATAGTTATTATATTAATGATATAGTCTAAGTCAGTGGGAGTTTGTTGTGAATTGTATTCCAAATTCTGTTTTATATTTGTTACCTTCCCCTGACTCTGTGCTGACATTGTCTTAGGCTGAGCAATTGTTGTGTGCTTTTGTGCGATCGTTGATATAGAGACACTGTAATCACCTTATCCCCCATCAGCTTTACTTCTTGTTAGATATTAAGGGTTTTATGTCACTTACTGGTAACTTATTTAAGGTGTACAATCATCAGAAAGTGCATGCAGTAGACTGTATTTGTGAGTATGCAGAGAGGAGTAACAGCATCCCATTCCTCCCTGTCAGAATTAAAATACATATTTGTACACTTTCATATTGGTTTGGATCATTGAATGCTCATAATTTCTTTTAGTTGTAGCATAGAAGTGTTCCATGCGTTGGATGCATGTTTCGCATATGGGTGTCTTCTTGAGATTTAGGGATTGTGGTGCAATAACTGGGCTGTCTGTGTGTCTCATTACTCAAACAGCTGAAACAGCAGAGAAAGATTTCAAGAACCATAACTCTGAACTTCACATGTTGTAAATAAATTTTACTATTATTGTAAAATGCTGGAAAAGAGGAATGAAGCCTATGGAATTTAGTGGGATAAAAGCCTTTGCTTTCATTTACAGATTTCAATGAGGATGATTACATCTGTGAGAATGATCTAAAGAGAGTCATCCAGCGACTGTGTGGTGAACAGAGATTGTCTGATGAAAATGTCAGTGCTTTGATTCAAAAGGTAATCAGTTAGTCTTGACAATCTGTCAGACAACATACATTGTAAAGATACATGTATGCTATAAAGGGTATTTAGGAGTACTACTATTGGAATCTGTATTAAGAGCGGACACCAGCTGGACTCCCTAAACTTTCTTTCCACATTTACTGTATTTAAAATAAACCTGCATTTCGTGGACACCTCTGTTATGCAGATGCCGGCACAAATATCAAGCCATTTTGTTGCGCAAAACCTGCAATTAGCAGACAACTCAAGGGATTTGTGCTTCTAAAAGAAAAAAAAAACAATGGAAATGGAAATGAGCACTGCTTGTTGAGAAAGTAATTACAACAGATTTAAAATAATAAATTAGCTGCTTTTTAATTTGGTTTGGCTTTTTGTGGTCTCTGAAAAAATAAATTACTATTGATTATTTCTAGTCTGTGTTTATTTTTTTTGTTTTCTTGATGGTTGCCAGCCATGCTATGGCATGCTATTGGCTTTGATGGTTGGCTTATTGTCCATCAATATCTGTTAGGCTATAGAGATCTGGAACTTGCAGACCAGTTTTCAATTCAGCACTTGAATCAGTATTGCAAGGGTCATAGCCTTAACATTGTTGAACCCTTAGTTCTTTTTTATGGTTGTTTGAAAATTGAAGGTAGCCCTGAACCCTATTTACATTTTTCAGAAAACCCTGGCAAAAGTTGCATCTGACCTGGTAATCAAATTTTGACAATAAAAAATGAGGCTACTGAGTTCATTTTTGAGTTATTATCAGTTAAAACTAAAATTAAGCAGGTCATACTGTTTCTATGGTAACCTATTGTGTTTGAAAATGGTAACAATGTGGTCACTGGAATGATTGAGCAGTGTTTTGATACCAAGATTAGAGCATCAACTGATAAACAATGGTTCATATGATAACCTATCAAAACTAAGTTTGGAATTGTCATGGAAGCTGTTGCCAGCACATACATGTACAGTATGCTTGCTACCAATACACAGTCAGAAGCTTTGTTTTAAAAATTTTAATGAAATTTATTTTCTTATAACTAAAATTACATGTAGCACTTATCCACTTCCAATTGCAAAGCAATCTGTTCTTAATTTTCAAAGTGAGTGTAAGGAAACTCAGTTCAGGAAATAAAGTGATGGAGTTGTTTTTGTTCATTATGCACTACTCCTCAAAATAGTGCACGTAACGACTCGGTGATTGTTGACTCCCTGCTGGTTGCTGGTCGAGGTGAAATTGTCCACACACTCAGAGTCCCACATCCTAGAGTCACGGCATGTTTAAAGAGACGACAACTGTCCAGCAATCGTAACTCTCTTATTGTAACCACTCGGGTCTCTTCAAAGGAAGATTAGCATTTGTCTCAGTGACAGGTATTGAAGGGATTGGATCAAGTTCCAGTTCAATAGACTTGGGTTTATTGCCTTCAATGCTATTGTGGTATCCATACACAAAGTACACAAACATTCCTGAAATACAAAACAACATGTGATGATGAATTTATTATCCCGAACCTTTTCAACTGTTCAGCTGTCAACTTGGGTATTTAACACTTCTAAAGTTATATACTTTCTAGTTGAGTAATAGAAAATATCTCTAAACGTTAAGTGACTTTTCTCCTTGAAATCCAGCTTTCTGTTTCTTATTGTTTTCCACATTTATGCCGACTGACGCGCATTAAAGGGCGCTACTTTTTCTCGCATGGCTGATTCTTTCTCTGTCTTTGCTTTTCGGGTAGTACTTATTTATATACTTAGGACAACGAGGGTGACATAGTTTAGTCTTGTTTCGATTAGGTTTTAAGGATGTAAAGGAAAGCCTTGTAAATATCTGTTATAAGGAATTAAAAAGGCGAAGAAAAATGCTCGGTCTCAGGGTGCCTTTGTGACTATTGTGTAGTGTTTTTTAGGTTTTCTACTTCACTGGTTCGGTGATTCGTTCTAGAAGGCGGCTTGCATTTGAAGATTGCAGTAAGGAAACTACTTTTTCTTGCAAGCTAATTCTTTTTCGAGTAGTACCTTCTGTAGGTTACATAGTTTGGTCTTGTTTCGTTCCAACAACGAAAAGAAAAGTATTGCAAATGAGTGCAATATTTCATAACAAAGAGCGAAGAAAAATGCACTCTTTTATAGCTTGCCATTGTGTAGTGTTTGTAGTTTTTCCACTTCACCGGTTCAGTGATTCGTTCTAGAAAATGGCTTGTTATGCCTGTACGCTTAGAATATTGCTTCTGTGACCTCCGTTGAGGTTTATGTAGACTACAGGGTGTGGCGGGCAAAACTATTTTCCCTGCAACCCTCAAATTATTGATAACACTTCAAAGAGCGGCATTTCTCTTAAAGCTCTATGCAATTCGGCGATGTGTTTGCGTCCTTTTTCCTCATTTGTGTCAACAGAATGTTTTTCTCTGATAACTTGTTCTAGTTACTCCAAACGGTTTGTTTCATCTTGTGGCCCAATGTTCCAGGAGACTAATAAAACTTGTGTTACCTGAGCTGTCTATAGACGCTATAGCTTCTCAAACTTGTTGTATGATAAATCTTGCAGATGGTAAACCGATAAGACTAGATCAGTCTTGGACAAAAGGTTCTTAAATCCAATATCCTCGCCTTTTGCTTATGCATGCGTAACATTTAAAAGGCTTTTTCAATCTTGGAATACAATGTACTTTTGTTTCATGTATACAATACAGGGAAGCTGCCAAGCGAAGCGCTGCTATAGTTAAGCTGTTATTATAAATCACTGGATTGTAAATTCAATAAAAAATTGTAGTGTTTTTCCGAAAGTAGATTGTATACCAATCAAATTGAGTACGTTTTTGACGATGTGAGAGACTATGAAACTACCTTTCCAGATCAGCAGATTGTTCAAGTGAATGTCATGCTACAGTAATTGGGTTAGTTATAGACTGCTACGACAAGCAAAAAAATGTAGATGCATAATTTTGGTGGACACATGCTTGGCTAAAAAGTAGACAAGCTGTGAAAATGTAGAAAACAGAGATTTGAAAAAATAAGGTGGCTGAGAATCCTTATCCACATCACAAATTTGCATTTTTTGTGTAGTTTAGATCTGCACTGGTGGCTCAGCATATAAAGTTTGAGATATTTTTTAGAAACTTCGCAATCAATCTCGGTCGTCCCTAATCTTGGCCACCCTAGCTCGTGCATTGCATATGTCCAACTTTTGATTGCTTTCTGTCGTATTAAATCATTATTGAGAAGTAAATAATCGTTAGATTAGATAGTTTTAAAGGAAAGTGAGCATCTTACCTATTGTTATCCAAATCGCGAAGCGTACGTAGGTTAGTGGGCGAAGTAGTGTCGAAAGCAATAAGTTGATGAATATACTGAGCGCGGGAAGAAGAGGAACACAAGGAACCATGAATGAAAATGTCACGCGGTTCTTTGGCTGCAGCTGCAGAACGATCAAACAAGTTAATGTGATGAACGCGCTTAGCGCCACAGCGAAGATCGACACGGTTTCTATATTGTCCTTGTTTGTGATCCAGATTTTAAGATAGACACACAGAGCGAGCATTGACAACAGCATAATTGTTACCGTGACATTGGCCACAGTGTTAGAACACTCGCTTGGACTTGCGTGACAGGCTGTCGTGACATTAGCATGTCCAGAGTGCGGAAGTTTCTCGTAGGTTTTGCTCGGTCCTTTCTTTCGTTTCCTAAATAAAGTTCGAAGCCAAGATTGCGTTCGTTCAGTGAGTTGCACGTCGCTAGCGACTAGTTCCAGGTTTGGCTGGTAGCGGGTGAGAATCACTGACAAAGCCACCATGGTGTATGCTGTGAGAGTCATGATGGAAACCATCTCCACCAGCTGTTGCATGTCGAATAGAAACGCCAGAACCGCGCTCAGTACTCCGCTGACAGCCACGGCGCGCAGAGGCACCTTCCTGTCCTCATCCATTTTTGTGAAGCAGCCGAAGAGGAGACCGTCATAGGCGATTGAGTAGATCAGACGAGGCGTAGCAAAGCACGCAACCAGCAGGCTACTTAACATGGAGCACAAGGCGCCGGTAGACACGATGTACTTGGAAATGGTGAAGGCTCGTGCGGAAAATGCTTCGGCAATAGGTGCGAGCTCTTTCAACTGGTAATAAGGAACCATCATAGTGAGTACTACGATGACACCGATGTAAACAAACAGGCTCACTCCTAATGACAGCAGAATTGCCAGTGGTACAGACACGTTTGGGTTGATGGCTTCCTCACTCGCAGTGGCAATACTGTCAAACCCAATGAAGCAGTAGAAGCAGCTAGACGCCGCTGTGAGTATTCCACCCCATCCGTACGGCGCAAACTTCTCCATGGTCGACCAGTTGCTAGCATCGGAGTAGTAAGCTCCGACAAAGATGATAAAAGTTACCACAAGTAGATTAATCATGACAGTGACATCCAGGACGAGTTTGGACTGTTTGACGCCCAGGCAGATAATTAATACCGCTATGACAACTAGCGCGAAGGCTAGGAGATCAGGAAACGATGCGAGCGCCGGCTCATGCCAAACTCCGAACTCTTCCATAAAGTACTTGTAAACTGAACCATTGCTAAGGAAGTTAATATACTCGCTGCAAGCCGCTGCAAGTGAGGCGGCGGAGAGAATGTACTCCGTGATCATGCACCAGCCTGTTAAAAACGCAAAGATCTCGCCCATGGCTACATACGTGTAGATATAACCAGAACCAGCGCGGTTCACCCTCGATGAAAACTCCGCGTAGCAGAGACCGGCCAGGAGCGAGGCAATAGCGGCTATCATAAAGGACAGGATGATGGCTGGACCGGCCACAGAGTGCGCCAGCTGGCCGACAACAACATACAGCCCCGCGTCTATTAAGGAGCCAACTCCAAGAGCTGTTAGATCGAACACGTTCATACATCTCTTGAAGGGACTGTCTGACGGAATAAAGTCAACAGTCTTTCGTCTGGTCAGGCTTGTTATAAATTTGTAGCCGAACATCTCGTGCGAGTGTACCGCTCGGTGAGTGCCAATGGCGCGCAACACCCAAAGTCGCACAATCCACCCTAAGGTGTTTTTTTATTCTAGTTTTTCATAATTTCCACGCTTAAATATTCGCGTTTTATGCTCGCTCAGCCATAAACAGTCGGCAATCAACCGTTAAATGGTAATAGACTTGCACAAAAAAAACTTTTTTGTTTTATGATGTTTCTGGTAGCGAAAGAAAACGATCGTTTTTAATACTGTACAACTTTTTGTAATGTTACTTAAGGTTCTTCAAAAGTCTTGCTTTGGTAAGTGAAACATTTTTCGGTGTCAGTTATTTTTTTTTGATAATTGGAAGTTTCTGGTGTTTATGGTTTAATGATGCAGAAAGGAGTCAGAATCTAACAATAGAGCTATATTAGTCAGCTTTTTGCAGGAAGCTGTTATCGATCTCATTTCTAGATATTTTTACTTTCTTCTTTCCTCTCCGTGCTAGACTGAGTGAACATTGTTGGATGTCGTGATTTATTCTTGTGATCAAGGTGTTAATCAATTGGTTGATCCATGAAGCGTAAATCAAGTTGTCTAGCGGTGCATTCACCGAGCTAGAATAATCACAAAATTTATATGTCCTTGCGGGTTTTATTCACTCATTGTTCGTCTGCCATCCAAATTTTACATTTTTCTATTCTTGCACGGCAGTGGCATTCTTTTAACACTTTGCCGAGCAATAACAATATGGGTGGACGATGTTTGTTTACAGTTGTTCTGAAAGGACGCCTTTGCTCACATACCTGAGCACAGAAGAGCTTGTCAAGCTTGTTGTAGAAATCCGAAAGCACTGAAGCGGAAGTTTAGGCGCCAACGCGCGTTAAAATAAAAACAACGAAAACCAAATTTCATTTTCCTTCCGTTGTTTGTCTTTAACCTTTGCTTGTGTACAGTTGCTCCAAAAAGACGCCTTTTGCTCACCTTCTTGAACACAGAAGAGCTTGTTTTAGAGAGTAATATTTTTAATCTTTGTACTTCAAGTGTTCGAAAGCACTGAAGTGGAATTTTAGGCGCCAACGCACGTTGAATTGAAAACAACGAAAACCTGATTTTCTTTTCCTTTCTTCAGATGTTTTAAACAAAAAACTTAAAAAAACGCTCAGTGTTTAGTTGCTTTTCATGAAGTCGATAGTTTTGAATTGTCGATAGAGTCTTAAACTACGAGAGTCAAAATATAGAAATAGCTTAATTGATAAAACTAGGTGCAGTGGCGCCTTCGTAAACCAAGTGTGACCATCTAATTATTTCAGAGCTGTACGTTGAAAAAGGTGAAATACACTGGGGCTTTCGCGGATAAATTTTTATAACTTCGTGTTTATCTCACTACCAAGCTTTGCTCAAGGAGTGTTATGAAGAGTGAAACAGGTACAACTGAAGCTGTTGGTTTTTCGACCCTGTGAATCCGAGGGGCGTATCAACATGCGCATAAAGAATTAGACCGACGCTACCTATATTTTGGTTTTTCAATTGAAATTTCAATCCTTGAAAAAAGAGACAGATAACAAGCAAGCTTAGAAAATTGTCTTTTCATGAATGGGATTCTGTTGCCTTTTGCTGCACGCAAGCTTCTGTCGCCGCCATCTTCGTTTGTTCGTTCGCTCGCTCGCCCGCTCGCTCGTTCGTTTCTTCGTTCGTTCCTTCGTTCGTTCGTTCGTTCGTTCGTTTCTTCGTTCGTTTGTTCTTTTTCTCCACGAGGCTGCAACTTTCGCTCTTCAATCAGCCCTGCCTTAGTCTTAGTCTTTTTCTTACTCTTTGTAAGTAAAATTTCTCAAATACTTTGCATCTTTTTTTATTCGGGCGTAACTCAGTTCTCTTTGCGAGAGTTTTTTATTCTTTATAGCATTTTCTGCTTATAGCACACCTTTCCAGAGGATTGGGGTAAGGTTGCACGTATTCTCAATCAAAGCGAGGCGCTAGTTAACAAATAAAGAAGCCTAAACCGTGTATTACATATTGATAAAACACGACCTTCATTTGACAATGCGAAGGCATATAGAAAACACAAGCCACAGGCGAGTGTTTCTACATTTCTCAAGTGTTCTGAAATGTCCGGAGTGTTTTATAACTGTGTAATATCTAGACTTCATTTGCTTTATCATGTAGATTTTACACGCCGCGAATGAAAACAAAAGTGCACCACTAAAGTGCTTCATGCCTCGTTTTCAAAACTTTCTGCTGCTTCGCAGAGAATTCCATCGCAATGTTCTTCAAATAATATATTTTTCGCCATGTCTAACAAAATTGTTGACTTGGCGTAATGCAGCGAAAAACAATATGACGCGCCATTTCTCTGTTTTGTACTCTGATAAAACACGGGTTCTTGATCTGTATTAAAATAATTGATAAAGCGATCTTGTAATCGATATGAAGTCTACGAAACACCTTTTTGGGGAAGAAATGGTGCAGGAAAAACGGGAGAAAAATGTTCTGGCACAAATACAGGAACATCCTCGTGGAAAAGTGGAACTGTTGAGTTCACAGTCAAAAATGTTATAATTTACACGCCCTAAAATTGCGCCGTTTGATTGGAATACAGACTTGAAAGCAGTTTGTTCTGTTCCAGTATATTTACGTTAACTCTTACATTGTTGTTGCTGCCGTTTCTGCCACAGTGTTTCGAGTGTTATTCTCTTCCTTAGTAACCTCGAGTTTACATTGACGCATAGGGTTGAAATGATGTTTTAGTCAATATGAGGCATTGTTTTATTCTGCAAGCATTATTTGTTTTACTTTGATTTTCAGATATTTGACGAGGCTGATCTGGATGATGATAGCCAACTCTCGTTTGCTGAATTTGAACACGTGATATCAAAGGCACCAGACTTTGTTAAGTAAGTTCAAACGTCACCGTTAGCCGTTTATAGTAATAGGTCTGGAACCTTATGTAGCCCCATGGCAGGGGCCTTGAGCAGCGCGCTCCACGCACTCAGAAGCAAGCTTCACCGCAGTCCGCACAAAAGATTTCTCACCAGTATTTATTAGAATAAGGGCGCAGTAGAACTTCAAACTGAAATGTGGTAATCAGCACCTAATGACAGCTTTCGTTTGAATGGTGATACTTTTGAAAATGTTTCGTACTCGCAGACTAAACGCATGTCACCTTGTATAGCACGATCAAAAAAACGTACCCACGAACGCACTCCGCAGAAGCTGTCATTTGAATAATCAAACACTCAGTTTTCCAACACAGTTAAGTTAGAATCACCTGTTACACACAAGGGAATTTG
>Ga0126337_10001489_pt1 | contig 14203 bp, 13 predicted proteins | sample DipCmetagenome_FD_92527 | JGI IMG/M metagenome (GOLD analysis project Ga0126337, IMG submission 92527) | Coral microbial communities from La Bocana,Puerto Morelos, Mexico - Diploria C A metagenome | ecosystem: Host-associated > Invertebrates > Cnidaria > Coral | place: La Bocana,Puerto Morelos... | reverse complement strand
TGCAGGAAAAGAGGGCTGGCAAAAGGTGAGTTGACATGACAGTGTAATGAATTTTAGACAAAGTCCATGAATAGAGATAACATGTATAGATATTTGGTGGATCATGGTAGTTGGTAACTAGTAAGTAAGTGTAATGAGGTTAGTTTTGGTTATAACCAAGCTTTAGTTACTAACTACCATGAGCCACCAAGTATAAATAGGCAAAGCCACCAAGTATAATTAGTATATATAATTAAGTATATTTAGTTCAATTTAATTTTGAAGCTTGTCCTCGTGAGAACATTCCTCTACAAGAAGGTACGCGGGATTGGGGTCTCTTAGCTAAATATACCATACATGGATGGTATGGGTTAAAGGGCCTTCTTTAAAATGTGGGCAATTTCCACAACCTTCCATCAACAACAACAGGTTTTGACATTCATCAAGGGTTACCAATGAAAAGACCTTTCTGTGCCAAACACTTCCTGCTGCGTACGGTGCAAATTGATGCCCTAGTCACAACTTTGGATCACCTATCATCATCCGCGTTTCAGAGCTGTTTTTTGGGGGGCAAGAGAAAGGGATGGGAACGTCCCAAAAGGATACACAACCTTGGAATTTGATTGAAATGGATTTTTACAACGAAATGCCCTCAAATATTGGACACGAAACATACACCACCAACTTTTTTAAGCCCCTTCATCCCATCACCGCACATGGAACTTCCATTATGATCACCCCAAAAAGAACTTCGGGGGATGACAGTGAAGATCTCATCATTTTATTGATATCGGCACGTTGAATTTCTAGCACATACTCCCCCGAAAACAAAAACAACTCGTTTTTCTGGATGGTCGGTTACTTTAAATGGTGGTGATTGTAAGGGAATCCCCCCCCAAAATGACCTGAAAATTCAGGTTTCGGCATTACATAGTAATTTACCCAGATGAGGTTGTTTATTTGATTTTTCTGGAACCTGGAAAAAAGTTGCAGCCATAACTCCTTTCATGAAAAGGAACATCTTAACATCTTCCAACCAAACGGAATCCATTTTTAAGCTTCAGCCCTTAGGTTTGTTGGGGGCGGGGTGTAACCCATCCTCCACAGATTTTATTCACAAAGTTTCTCTTCTCAGCATTGTGGTTTCGCTCGCAAACCACGACCAGGGGATGAAATCAGGCGACATGCTCGTGTTTTTACGACCTCTCGATCAATTTTAAGGCAAATTTCAACTATATGGAAAAAACATCCGACCAAGAAATTTTGTGGATGTAATGTTTAACCACCTGAAAAAAATAGCTTGTTGGTGGTTGAACCACCCAACTGAAAAATATGATAGATAGTCAAATGGGATCATTTCCCCAAAAATCAGGGTAAAAATCAAAACTCTTTGAAACCACCACCTAGATAAATGTGATTTGCCATAGTACAAGGACCCCCCTCCCAAAAACATACAAATCCCAGAGTTTGAGGGGTCTTGAATCATCAACTCGTACTCTTGGTGGTTGAGCCCCGGTTTTTCACAAATCATCTCCATGCCTGCGGGGAGCCTGAGCGGTGCTGCAGGGCTGAAGAAGTCTCTTATAGGATTTTATAGGATCCTTTATGAGGAAATGGTGGTTAATCCTGTTGATGGTTCAGAAATCCTGCACCACTTGGGATGCATAAAACATCATAAAACCCTGGAAATAATGTGATATATTTACCATATCAACTGGTTAGCCGGATTTCTTCCATCAATCGTATCATGCAAAATCTAAGGGTGCCCAATACCAACACCTCCCAGGAAATGAGGCCTTCGTAAGTTTAGATATCCTTAGATTCCCATGATCATGCATGTTAATAAGTCAATAATCCCGTTCTAAAGCCTTCCTTTGGAAACAGCTTTAGGGGGAATCGTTGAGCATTCCCATGATGATTTAGTACCTTAAGGATCCTTAAGCAACCTCAGAAACCAATGGTTCTTTCAGTAAAGTGTGGTACCAGTGGCACCTTTGTTTGATATGTTCATCCAAACAAAAACGTGAAACATACCACAATTCTAGGAAACCACACCTGCATCTTTGAATGACATGCTAAACACTATGAGCTGGAACACCTTCCACGTGGCAACTGCTGTTTTTGTTTGTAAATCGCAAAAGAAGCTGTCTTGAAGTAACCTAATTCTAAAAACATGTTAAAACAGGAAGGAGTCACAATAACTCCCAATCAACTTCGCTTTCCATTATATAATTTCTATATGATTTTTGGCTTTATGTACAGTGACCATCTTAGAGGAGCAACACCTCACATCACAGCATTCAGAAAAAACCGCCATATGAAAGGGTCCATTTTGATCCCATCGAAAATGACGAAAAGGTGAAACTAGGTTGTTCTCTAGACATCCAGTCCCAACGATGGCCTGAGGTTTGGTAGGACTGAACCCCCAAAAAACATACTCAAAACACCGTTCACCTCAGGAGGTATTCGCTTGGATGTCTAGGGGTCTTTGGGAACAAAAACCCAACCTCTAAACACAACTCACCGTGACTTGTCTAATTTGTTCCAAAAAGATTGCCGTAAATTGAAAGTCTACTGCAACTGTCAAGGCAAATCATGCCAGAAAGAGGATTGTCTTTTTGTTGTCAGGGAGGCCTGACAAGTTTAAGGTGTTTGATCAAACGTCAGTATTTGACACCAACTCAAACAATGTACTAAGGGAAATCCCTCAAAATGACCATACATTTGCATTGTTTAATCCCCCCTCAAAAATAGATACGTTAATGACCCCTGTTGGTTTTCCCGAAATTCTATGTTCAAACAGCTTGGCCCATTATCTCGGATCGTGAAATCACCTCACATCTGTAGCTCCACCAACTCTCCTGGTTATATATCCGTAGATGTGATTTTTTAATATTTCACCCACCTACACCCTGGAAGATGAACGGCTGGAACCTACGGACATCACCCATTTAGAAAAGGAACATGATCTGAACCAAACCTCCATGATTATATGTTCCATGTTAAAGGGTGTATACTACTGTTGATGGCTGAAATCCGGCGATCACCACCTGGAATGTAAAAAACATCTGTAAAAAATGGGATAAACTACCAACCTCAACTGGTTAGCCGGATTTCTTCCATCAACAGGATCCGGGATCTTTGGAAGTCAACAAAAACCCTCATTGATGGGGCTAGTGAAACATCTAACATATCATAAGTATCAAGGTATAGCTACGAGTAGAAGTTTATGGACCATCCAAACTTTCAAATCCCAAGTTAGCTTTCTAAGAATCAAATTTTTCCAAGCTGCAAAAGCACCAACTGTCGCGCGAATTCCTAAAACATTTACTGTAGCCCAACTCTCCCCGCCCTTCGCCGCCTTTGCAGGACGTTTTCCCACAGGTTCTGCCACTTTGGCCTTTGCTTTGGCCTTTGCCTTGGCCTTGGCCTCAACGAGCACACCCAGGCCCGGTCCAATTTACCACAGAAAGCTGAGACCCTGAGACCGTACCAAAACCATGACGGATCCAAGGGATTAGCTATATTATTCATGGTGAGGTATATCTACCATGGGCCACCCAAAACCGTGAAAATAAAGGTGTTGGCCACCTAAAACCCAGGTTATTTTACCATGAAAACCTCTAAACATGTGACTTTCGGGGGCCCATGGTAACTGTACATTTAGTTGAGTTTTATGGTAAGTACTAGGTAAACGTATACCGGTTTTTTCCCATGGATGCGTCATGGGCAAGCTGTTCCATTTTGCCCTTTCAAGAGAAAGACAAACCGATGACAAAATTTGTTGATGGATTTTTTTTTATTGTTTCTGATGTTTTTCTTGCCTGCCTGTTAAAATGGTGAAGTCGGAAGATATGTATGTATATATTATATACATCTCGTCAGTGTCTTATCGTGTTAACAGGGAAAAGAAAAATAAAAACTGCTGATGAATTTCCAAACATCCAAAAAGTTCAGGAAGGATCTGGGCAAATTACTCTTTTGATTCATCATAATTCCTAAACCTGAATTTTCGGACCTCGGTTTGGTCGCTGAAAGATCAATGACAATGGATCGACGTCTCATCCGAAATCTGTTGGACATGAAAATCCTGATCTTTTGAGGGAGTGTATGTATACTGTATTAGTTGGAAGTCCCAAGCACTTGGGATTCCCCATGTCATTTTCGTATTAAACGAAATGAATTTTCGTGTATATGAACCAACCCATCAACTTGAGCTGGAGTTCTGTAGCATCCAAATGGGCCAAGGTTATACGTTCCACGTATCGGTTGAATCATAGGGATGCGGATACCGTTCAAAAACACCCCGAGGATTTTTTGACTGGACTCATGTATACATACTTTTTGAAGAGGTAAATTCGAGTCATCGGACCAAAGGGTTGGAGACGAAAACACTTGAACGAATTCAATATAGCTTTGCGCGTGGCCAAGGATTCCAGTGACCTGCCCGGGTTTTTCCAGTGTGTAGGGAGCCCCCTAACCAGCTACCAGCTAATACACAGGCTGCAAGATGTGCCAGCTGACCATGACGCACTGCAAGCGCTTCAAGAGTACCAGCATCCATCAGGTAGCATGGCTCACAACGGCAAGATGCTCATGGAATGCGGTGGACAAGAGCTCAGCTGCTTGCGGACGCGGACGAAGCTTCTGGACAAATCGACTTTTCCTTTTCAACGTAGGGCAGAAACACATTTCCGTTGCATGTGTTGCGTGTGTCCGAGTGTTGACCTTGCAGAAAAAAACATCTACCAGGTGATTCAAAGTGACCCAACTTGATCCCCGATCTTTGGAGGTCACTTAAACTCACCTCCCAAATCGGTCACGTTTGCGGAATTGCCAGGTATTAAAGATCAATTTTGGGGGTTCAGTTTCATCCGGGATGTATTTTGACAAGACCGCAACCATGGAAATGTGTGTGTGATACCTTCATTCCTTCGCGTTTCAGTACTGGTATAATATGAATGTCGCTATTCAAAGCTGAATGAGACTTGATCATGTGTCAAATGATTTATAAATTATAAGTAGTAAATTTCGAAAGTACCTCCTCCAGGATGTAATCGTGGTTCTGACTGACCTCCGGCCCGACCGCCCAGTAACGCACCTTGGCTTTTGCTTTGGCTTTGGCCGCCCCTGGCAATTATTTCTCATTGAAAAACTATGAGTTTGAAGGAACAAAAACCAATCAAAAAAGTGAATCCCAAGAACCCATGTGATGCAAGTAGAGTATATTCAAGTCGTGACCCAAAAAAAAAACCCTAGTTTCATTGGTCACTTTTAGCAACCTTTGAGTTCGGGTCAAGTAAACTCACCATCGCAAAAAGGTCACAAACTCACAGAAGTGCCAACAATTCGCATTTCTTTAAAATTCTCTTTGTGCTAGCATTTTTTCTACAAAAGTCGTTTTGCAAAACATATCCAAGACATCCTGAAGTTTCCCCAAGAAAAAACTCCGTGCACTTCTTTTTTGCTCCACGTGACCGTCCCTCCCGCAGATTCGGAAGCCTTTCACCGTTTCTTTGGGTCTTTTAGGGGAAGCGGCAGGTTTTCCTGAGGTTTCCGCAGGCAGATACGCGAGAAATTTCTCAACCAATCCATGAATCAAGGGCAAGTCTGCGAGTCTGCCTCCAATCGACTAGGGGATCAAGTTGGGTCACGCCTTGAATCACCTGGTGTACATGAATTTCCGTATGTTTCTTGCTTTAATGGTTGAAGCATGTTGAACCCGTTCAGATTCATGATGATCTCATAGAAATTGTGGGCAAAAATTCTCATTCAAATCCTCAAGTTTTGAAGATCCGATTCGGTGCTCCCTGTGGATATGGTAGAGGATCAACGGATGAAGGTGGAGATAAAGCGCTTAGAGCCGCAAGTGGATTGATACACATGCATCGAACATTTGGTATTCAAAGAACTGCTGATATGTGGTATATGGGGGTTTCCTAACATGGTGGTATACACATGAAAGTTCTACATTACCAGCATGTTACGTAACAAACCAAAGATATGCACAAATCTGCCGGAATCAAAAAGAATAAAAAAACAAATGATCTGAACCAATGAATCTTTCATGCCTCCCAACATTGGAACTTTTCCCTTCAGAACTTTCTCCCAAAAAGATCTTCTGGTCATCGAACTTCTTTTTTGACCCTGCAAGCTGCAGGTGCAACAAGGTCCTTTTGTTGAATTTCTGAAACAAGATGAGCAAAGTTCAACAAACCCTGACATGAATGAACCATAAAATACTGATTGACTAAGGTTTATTGGATCCTTATTTTGGCTTAGTAATATGTATGAAAATCCCCACTAATGTAACTGGGTAGTTGTTCATCCGCCACAGCATTCATAACCAGGGTCAACTGGTCATCCTTACACCCCCGCATTTTGGGACCAAGGTGCGCTTGACGCCACGGGTCCTTGGCAAGTCCATTGCCCCATAAACCAGGGTCCAACTGCACTTCAACAAAAAACCCGAGGGGTTGGCTTAAATGGGGTTTTCCCTTTTGGTTTCATCCCGAAAATGGTAAATAAACTGGAATATCTAGATTTTTTTCTAAGTAGGAAATTGACAAGGAACTTCCATCTTCAAATTTCTTGAAATGCTATCTTAGTTTCCCAGCATGTAACAACTGGGAAAGGCAAAATCCTCTTAAAGTTAACGCTCAATGACCCAAGCTTTCTACAAGCTTGAATGCACTCAATGCTTCTTTTTTTCCATTGAAACCACCGATGTTGGAGGAAAACAAATGCTACTAAAGTGCTACTAAACATGACCAAATCTCCCAAATCTGTGGTTCCTCTATTTAGTAGTATACCTGAATGACTTGAGGTTGTATACTGGTCAAGCATTCATGGTTTGAATGATCGCTCGGGGTCGTCTCTGTTATAAATTATATATGTAAAAAACATAGACGCAGCATTCATTCATGCGCATAAAATATGCATAATACACAAAATGGAGTATACACTATACATAGGTCCTATAGGGGTTCTTGTAGGCCACATGGTTGATAGCTAAGCTATTACATACTTTTATTTATACATATATCACATATACGACTGCGCCTATGTATCCTATATATTACAGAAGAATCATCATATCTACTACCTGGAACTCCAACCAAGACAACGGTCATGAAAGGCTTATAGGATCTTATAGGTATATAATATATTTATATATATATATATAACCTGGAAGTCGTTGCCCCTCAACATGGTGCTTTCTTTTTGGATGATGATCCATACACCTACACTCCTGAAGTTAAACAGTTCGCCCCTGAAAATACGTCCTCCCAGAAAGAAAATGATCATCTTCCAACCATTCATTTTCAGAGGCGAACATGTTGTTGCCCCCTCAGGGCATATGGCATATCCTAACGGATCAACCAACCGGGCTGCTGATTTCCAACAAATCCGCGGCCCCAAAACAACCCATCAAAACTGCGGTGAACCAAGAAACCCAGGCGTGCCGAGCTCCGTGCCCTTGCGTGACAATCTCCGTACCCCAAGGTTAACCAGTAATGAAAGCACATCATCTGAACCAAAGCTCCATTTTTTGGGTCAAAATCTTAATTTTTCCAGGGTGTATTTAAAAAAAACACACATCCTCTTCTTCACCTAATGGTTAATTGGTGGTTTGAGGCCCGGTGCTTTGGATTGTTTTAGGATCGACGAAAATGAAAGGGATTGGAATTCTTAGGGGTATACCGATTCGAATCCCAAACCACCGGGACCCAAACCGCCAATTAACCATTAATTAGTTGAATTAAGTTCCTGCCAGGAAATAGCCGGCCTTATTAAGGGATTATTAACCACCCAACCTAACCCAACCATTATCTAGTTGGTAGCTGAACCAACCCATTTGAAACATAGGCGAAAGTCAAATTGGATCATCTCCCCAGGGGTCGGGGTGAAAGTAAAAAGCATTTGAAACCACAACCTAGATTACCTACAAATTTACCGTGCAAAATCCACTTGAATATAGGTAAAACCCTGGAAAATCATGGGGATAATACCTGTAACTAAGAGTTTGTCCCAGGACAAAAGCCGTTGTTTGGAAGATGATCCCTTTCCTGTTGGGGCAAAAGGCCTATTTTCTGGGCGCTATGATGTTCTGTTTGTTTCAGGCAGTGTATGTATTCATGATGGGATGTCAACTAACCCAAGCTCTCAACTGGTGAACGAAGCTTGCCCTCGCGCAAGTTGGTTTGGTTTGAATGGATTGTCAAAAGTAATGAGAGTCCATACTTACTCCTAAGAATCCAATCCCATCCGAAAGGAATAGGATTCGATCGGTGTCAACTCCTTTCCAATCGGACACACCTGGATTCTTGGGGTACATTCATCCGTAGGGATTCGTGCTCTACAACTCGAATTGTATTTTTTGTCCAAAAATGGACCTTCGATGTTTGTTCTCCTCTTACCCTCTTGGGAACGATCACATATCCCTTCCCAGCAGGCACTTTTGAGTATAGATGCTTTTCCGGCTTTCCCGTTTGGCGGGACATGTTATATACAGTAGTTCCCTGGAGGGTAAATAAGTGGCTAACGTTTCATCCTCACCAAAAACATATATTGAAAAACATATTCGGGCGGATGGGCAAGACGTCGTTAAAATATAACATCTTCTCCGAGGTGGGGGGGGGGTTAAAAAGAAAGAAATGGTCGAGGTTTCAACCAGCTAGTAGTATCAAAGGGTATCAAAGGGAGGGTGTCAGCTAGTCAGCTAGTCTTCCTCTCACGCAATCATGAGTGCAGTGAAAATGGGGTGTATCTCGATCCAATAGTAGTTAACCTTCAAATCTAGCCATTTTCCGGTTCAAAAAAAAACAATATTGGAGAAATAGAAAAAAACAAGCTCTCAACTGGTGAACCAGCTTATGAGGCCCGGATGGAATCAACAGTGATTTGTCTGATAGCTAGCACAGGGTTTGCCATAATCATCTGAAACAACCCTAAAAAATAGGAGAAACCCTACATCACCAAGGGATTTGCTACCTGTCAATCTTTAGGGGCGCGATTTTCCCATGTAACTTTCGGTTCTTATGGTGGACCCCGGGTCCGCAACTCCCAGGAAGTTCAAGTTTCCAAACTTGGGACCATTGGGAGGATCGGGAATCCTGTACATGGATCATCCTCAAGACCGGCCACTTTGTTTGGGCTTGGACTTCCATTAACATTAACATCACTATTACAATTGCCAATTCGATTACCTTCCAGTACATTACCCTCCTGAAAGTAACATATCCCACCATGGGAAGAGGAAAATCATCTTCAAAAGTATCTTTCTAGGGGATATGTTAGTTCCCAGGAGGGTACTCTTATCATTACCATCACCGTTACCATCACCAGGGAAACCAGTTTAGACCCTGCCAGGAGGGTACCGTTGATGGACAAACTGCTGCACCTGCGATTGCGAGCTATCGATGGCTTGCCACAAACTGCCCGGAGAAAGGGTGGCTGCACTCGTCCTGGGCGGGAAAGTGATACCAGGTATCCTAAACAACCACCCTCCCGTCCAAATAGCTTTGGAGGTTCAAACACATCATGTAAAAATGGTCAGGACTACAAGAGAAGATGCCAATTCAAGGCATAAATTGTTAGAATCCCATGTTTTGACTGATTCGATTTGAAATGACCAGAATTAAAAGAACAAATGTTATCCCTCTTGTTGCCCAGGTAAGAGGGCTGGAAAGGGAAACTGTTTGACTTCCTTTGGCAAATCGAAATGTCAAATTACTTGCCAGCAAAGAAACTCTGATGATCCATGTATGGTATATTTACCTACATTTGGTTGATTTTTATGGGAAATGTAGGTAAATATACCATACATGGATCCTCAGGGAAAGAAACAAAGATCTGGCCAAATCATAATACTCCACCAACCTGTACTATCAGTATATCAATCCCTTAAAATACCCCTTTGCGAAAGGGGGTACAACCAATACCCTCCGGAACCTCTGTTGAATTTAATATAGCAATGGACAAAAGTCCATTTGAAGATGAATCTCCGCTTGAAAGATGTTGACGGTGAGGTAATTTCCATTGCTATATTAGTTTGCTGGAGGGTAGTTGCAATCGCTCACGTGATCTACCTACACTTTCTCAAAAAGAATTGTCGTTTATCGGCCTTTCCTCCTTTTTTGCCCCAACTGTCGCGCTGACTATGTCCGAAAGAACTTAAACAACAAAAAATGATATCAGGTTTTGAGCAAAGGATGTTCCCTTTTCCAACGTGGAGACATTTGAGCGGTGGCTAAAACCTTGACTGCTTCTGTAGTTTAGCTTTCGGGGATTATACAACCCAATTCTATGTGAATGATTTCATAAGCCACGAAATAAGATAAATAAGGATCCCATCCTTCACCAAATCACTCATTATCATGAAATGTCATCTTTGAAGCGACTTGTAAATAAATACTCTTCTTTCCATCATGGAAGCCAACAATGCCTTGCCCCAAGACTAGGGTTCCTTTTACAACAGGGTTATCTTACATTATTTTCCACTTCCATGAAGTATGGGAGGAAGGGATAGGAAGGGATACGATAGGAATGGTATATATCTAATGTATCTCTGATGTCTTCCTCAGAAATATCCCTACTCGATGCACGACACAACACGACCCATGATGATGCTCCCATTGGCCTTGCAGTGGAACCTGCTTTTTCGGAAATTTCATCGGTCCAGTTTTCGTTGGCTGCAGATCTGAATTCTTTGGAAAAAAATATGGCATTATAAAGCATCTTTTTCCGTGTACATTTGATCAACATCTACGATATTCCTACAAAGCTGGCCTAAAATGCAGTAAATCTTGCATGTGAGGGCGGTATACTTTGGATATACAAAGTTGGCTATATAGATCATCTGATTTATAAACACTATTGCAAACCGAGAAACAGGATTTCACCGATTACCTGAAACATATTCAAGCCGTAGGTTCCAACACTCAGCCAGAGGACTTATGTAATATCCCGGCCTAGACATTCAATTACCTATATTGAGGATCGGTGTTTGGGGGCACCCCAAACATCTCCGTTTTGAAGGCTTGTTAGGGGCTGCCAAACACCTAATTTCTCACCAGCTCTTTGGAGGATTTTGGGATGTCTAGGGCGTATGTAAACAAAAAATGCATATGATCACTCTATGACTTTCCTTACTAAATCTTCGGTCATCCCCCCAAACATCAGTCAAGTCATTTTCATTTTGGCCCTTTTTTGAGCTGATTTTCCCGACCCTTCACGGTTCCCACCATCCACCAAAATTTCACGGGGTCCCGCTGCCTGGCTTAGTCTTGGAGCTTCTGCTGCCTGTTTTCACAGGCAGCTTTTAGTCAACTTGGAGGGCTGCAACTGGCAGGTCACACACCGAGCTCTTTAAATAGAACCCCCCCAAAAAATCTAAAGATGGATAAATACCAACAAAACTAGTCATATTTGAAAGGGGGATACATTTCCAAAACATCAGTTTTATTCATTTTTGGTGTGACCTGGTAAATGTATGAAAGGGACGGAGAAGCACTTCTTCCGGAAGTGCTGGATTTTTGCTTTGAATACACATCTATATAGGGTTTTTGGGAAACAGACACCCCGATGGTGTCCAACAATTCATGCGTTTTTTTTTAAGAACTAGGATTTTGCATCAGTACAGTAAGTACCTTGTGATTTCCAGAAATCTGTTCTTGTTTACATCATCCCCTTCTCCTTGGTCACTCCAAACAACATCACGTTTCGGTTGCCAATGAAGTGGGTTGATATCAGGGATTCCGTTGATAGATTGAAGGTACAATCAATCATGACATTTCCAATGACCCCTCCCATAACCATCCAATTAACCTTTTATTGTTATACGTTTCGAGATTGTTGTTCCATAAAGAACACCTCCATTCGAGATACCAACCATCCCACCGAATAAAAAAACTATTCCAACCTGTTGCTGGAGCAGTTGCCTGCGCAAAAACGAAAACACAACCAGGACCACTCAAGCAGAAAACTAAATTTTTGACTCCTCTCACTGGACAACTTTTTGCCTATCCTGCAACATGTGAAGCAAGCATTCCCATACCATCCATGTATGGTATATTTCCCTACATTTACCATAAAAATCAACCAAATGTAGGTAAATACACCATACATGGATGCTATGGGATTTGTTAGGTCAGATTTCTCGTTTCTTTTTGCCTTTTGAGGTACTTTAGCTTTCAAATGAAACCGTTTTTTTGAGATTTGACCGTCCCGCACCTGCCACGCAAAATGTTGACTTGTCAATGACATGTCATGACATGTTGACATGTGATCCGTATGTGACCGAGTTATCCTAAAAGAAGACACCCAACAGGCATGAACAGTTGTCCTCCGGAAGTAGATACCTAGACCATCCGTTTGGGTGTCAAATGTCAGCCTCTAGGTCCGTTTTTGGTGGTTAAGGGCTCAAATTTCAGACCTTTGGAGGATTCAGGTATACACATTAAAATCAAAACCAATCGAGAATTCATCAAATGGGTGTTGTCATAGAGTCTGGGATTTGTCATCCCAGTTGACTCTTCAGAAATCACAGAAACATGGAGAATATCCCATTCAAATCAATACTTGTTACTAGTTGGTGGTTTCAACCCATTTGGAAAATATTAGTCAAATTGGATCATTTCCCTATTGAAACCACCACCCAGAATATATCTCGTAATTCTGACATCTCAGGTGGCTTCTTTCAAGCATCCATCTGGCACCAGAATTCTCCTCTCGAGTTTTTTTATATCCCAAATGTTCCATGGGGCTGGAATATGTATATACCTAGATTTACCATACATTTAAGCCCAATGTAGGTAAATATGGCATACATGGAGCATTTGGGTATTATCATCAGTTAATGTTGTTACCCCTCCAATTGTCCCCCGAGAAAACTAAGGGCCTTTGTTAAGGGAGTATTAAGGGATCATGGTGGTTTATCACCCTTTGATAAGGCCTTATCTTAAAAGGGGTGGGATGGCATTGAGGGATTTGGGCCCCTTAGAATCCCATGATGCAGCACCAAACTGTGGGAAATCTTGGGAACTGTGTGGGTCGGGAACGAAAAAACGGATCCGCGTTTTAAAACATCACATCGTATACAACCCATGCACCTGTACAAAAATCAAGCTGAAACAGATTTTGATGACTCCAGGTTTCTCACTCACACCCCCCCAACGACTCTCCTCCGGCAAGGACACCGTTCGGCGGGACTCGACACCTGCATCAACTTGAGACAAGAATCCGTTGGTCCGATGAGGTGTGCAAAATGGATTGATTGATGAGAGAATCTGATTTTTTTGTGCTTCAAGGAACACAGGCCAATAACAGTTTAGTTCAGTTCAAATGTAAAGTATTTTCAGGCTGATGGCAACGGCATTTAGTCACGCATTTTGTATGTCATACATTAAAAAAATATGTGCACATCCACATCACCATATCATCGAGATTGAAAGACCTGCTGTTCTTGGACTGCTGAGGTGTTACAGCCAAATTCCATCGGACACTGTTTTTACCATGCGGATCTACAATCAAAAAATGTTCACCTAGTGGTGGTGGGTGTTTTCATCGCCACGCATGATATATGAAACATTCTCTTGATAGAAGAAATCCTGCACCATTTGGGATGTATGTATAAAACCCTGTAAATTGTAAATAGTGGGATGTTTACTATATCAACTGGTTGGCCGGATATCTTCCATCAACTAAATCATGCGGAAGTCAACAATGGGTGAACATCTTACCTCACAAAAACGGATTGGAAACCCTCACCGGTCATACCCTCACCAGTCATTTCTGAAGATCTGCCCGATCCATCCGATCCTTTTGGGTTTTTGTTGTTTTTTGGGGATGGGAAGAAAATAGTAAAATTCCAAAGGGGGGGTGCTGGGATGCCCCTTGAAAAGGGCATGCCATCCACCCAATACTCATGACTTAGTTGTTTTTGTTGATATAAATATAAGGTATGTACGGTATATACCCCATGGCAAGGATTCAGGGATGCCCGCGCTGTGAAATCATGATCATTATGCGTCACCCCAACAAATATCGATTTTTCTGAAACAAAGACACCCGGCTCCGTACATCATAGCTCACAAACTTCCTTCTTCCTTACCACCAGCTAGATGTTGTGGTTGTTGTTGTTGTTGTTGTTGTTGCTGTTGTTGTTGTTGTTGTTGTTGTTGCTGCTGCTGCTGCTGGTGTTGTTGTTGTTGTTGTTGTTGTT
>Ga0126337_10001488_pt1 | contig 14205 bp, 9 predicted proteins | sample DipCmetagenome_FD_92527 | JGI IMG/M metagenome (GOLD analysis project Ga0126337, IMG submission 92527) | Coral microbial communities from La Bocana,Puerto Morelos, Mexico - Diploria C A metagenome | ecosystem: Host-associated > Invertebrates > Cnidaria > Coral | place: La Bocana,Puerto Morelos... | reverse complement strand
TTATCTTATTTCTCAAAACTTTCCGCCATTTTAAAATGCAGAAAGAAAAACTTTGTGGTTATGACGTCAATCCTGTATCTGTCCTTTAATAGATCTTCGGCAAGAACCAATCAAAATGCGAGACTAACTTGGGCTATTGTATAAATATAAATTTACTTAGGGCAAACTCAAAAGACTGCTGAACAAAACTATTACAGACGACAAAGCAAATTGGGGAAATGTATTTAGATCGGTTCGAAAAGTATGCAAGAAAAAAGTTATGAGAATTCATTCACAGAGTTGTTGTTATGAAGTAGAAACTGTTCCTAGCAATTGCGTCTATTACGGGGTATCAGATTTCACAGGTCACACCTTTATTGAATGCCAGTTCACAAAATCCTTCACTCAGGAAGTATTGCAATGGTTTTAATGAAAATAATAGTTTTAACCACATTCTAAATGAAGAAGATGTTCGTTTTGGTCTTTTCTCTGCATCAAGCGCAGTAATAAATAAATTGAATTATACTCTTCTCTTCTTACGCTATTATATTTTAAATGTAAGCTTCAAAGTAACTCATCACCACTATACAGATCATTGATTTTATCAATAAGATAACATACCAGTACATAACCTACAAGTATAACCTAATGTTTTACAACGCTAAGTTCCTTCTCTTCTCCTCAACTAGTGTTAGTGTTATTGTAATTATTTATGTTATTGTTGGTATTTACGTATTATTATAAGTTAGTTGCGTGTTAAGTGTTGTGTATGTGCAAAAGAAATAAAAATGTGAAGGAAAAATAATTAGTAATAGATTGTGATTGAAGATTAGTTAACAGTTATTCACCGAAGTGGAGGTGAATAGTGGTGGATATTTACCGAGCCGCGAATTGTTTTAGTATATACCAAACGAGCTGAATAACTAGCGGACCATAGAATAACTTAAATTGTTTAAGAGTAACTTTATTTGAAACGGGAAGTCATTTTGTTTTTCTTTGGCTGCTCGGAGGTGAATAGTACTTGGCTAATCACCTCCGAGCTAGCCAATCGGCGTGCGCGAAAAGCACTATTCACTTGTGTGGTATATACTAAACAAAGTTACAATATCGATACCAAATAAACTAGCTGACCAAAAGGATCACGGACTCGGGAACGAGATTGCGCGTGAGTTCACATGGAGTGTGGAAGTTCTGTGAATGGATTCTAAATGAAGGAAAGGAGAATCCTTTTCTTTCAATTTTAAGCCGTCAAACGGAGAAAGTGAGTTTCAGTATTCATAACGACATTAAGACTTCAACGCTCCAGGGATGACTTGAGAACAACTATGGACGATGAGGGGATTTTAATAATGTTTCTAACTATTGTCCGTAAATTCAAAAACTTTCATTTCTCTAACTCGTGTTCTGGCTCACAGATATTGTTATCAATGAACTCCGTGTATAGATTATATTTAACTTTGCACGTTTCTTCTCATGACTACTTCGGATTAAAGAAATGATCGCTCGCTTAATTCTTTGATCAATAAGTGGCACTCGAATTCAAGCAAAAATTTGGCACTGTTACAGACTACCTGGGCCACTTGTTTTGTTAAAGAAGATAACAGGAAAGTAAAACTACAACATAATAATCCTTAGCTGATGCGTGACGAACTTAACATCCGCGAAACAAAAACGAATGCCACGAATTTAAATTATCACCGTATTTTTACGAGGGTTGTATTGTAGTACCCATTCCCACTGGAGTGGTTAAACGCTAGCGACTTGGAGCACGCACAGTGGATCATTTTTTAAAATATCTATTATTTTAAGGTAAAAAATATGTAATTACTTTGGAAAAAGTCTAACAGTATTCAGTATCGCTGCATGAGGTAGGGATTAATCCTTCTATAAAAATGAACTCGGGTGCTTCTATTTCCGTTTTCCGCGCCGCCGCATCAAAAGATTCGCTGGGGGAGGGGGAGTGGTTTGTCAACTTTCCAGCCGAGTACTTCAGTAAAGGTACCACAAGTAAGAAATCCATCTGACAACTTGCAATCCAGTGACAGTGTAGCCCCGCTACAGACAATGTCTTACATTAACACCTAGCTAATTCAAGACAGACTTTCTTATTTATAGCTACAAAGGACTAGTTTAATTTCCTTCCTACAGAACCGGTTTCAAGAGATATTTGTAGTCCTTTTACACATGGATAATACTGGGCTATATAGTTCCTTGTATGGAGTGGTTTTCATATCAAGTGTCACCGTCAGATTACGGATTGAAAATAAATTTGATGAATGAACACTATTCATTTTGGTTTAATTGGGAAACGGTTTACCCGTTTTACCTGATAATCATTTGTCCCAAAACGTTTCACGTTTGTTAAAGAATACATAAAAACTTTCGGCGTTGCTCAATATTATATTAAAATTTAAAGCTAGCAACGCTGTTAAACAGTTCTCCTTCTTCTTGAGTCTTGTTTCACAGTACTTGCCAAACTGTCTTAAGAAAATAGATGAAATGCAAACATTTTGAAGCCTTTAACGTCGCTAATTAGACAGGGTGAGCCCATAACAACACATGAAAAGATTTCAACCATTCTTCTCTTCGTTGAAACTGTAAGCATCCTCTTATTGAATGTAATATGTTTCTTAAACCGCAGATGACAAATTCCCAGTCTCAACGAGTGAAGAACCAGAGCTAAAGAGAAACACTGGCCCAGGAGGTAGTCCATTGTGGCAACACATGATTGAGTCGCTAACACAATGGCCGACCATTTTCTTCAATAATGTGAGTTTGTCTTTCTCTTTGACAAAAGAAAATTCAACAAAGCGCTGATTTTGTCGTTGAGTAAGGAACAATGGGCCCATGGGCCTCACTTAGATAAACACGTGGAAACTTTAATTGTCACTTGTTTTCTGCATAATCGCTTAAACATTACAGACGCGTCAATTGGTTTTGTGGCACGCTTCTAGGCTGATAGAAATGGACTCTTTTTTCTGTGTTCTTGACCGCTGCATGCCTAGCACGCTTTTCATGGACGAGAATATATTGCTCTGCATCAGCTGCTAGAGCTAACCAGATATTACTTTCCTTGTTAATCCTCAAATATGTTCACTAATACCTCAGTTGACCTTTTACAACAACGAACAATTTACTTCTTCGGGCAAGGCATGGCGCAAATTAAATTTGAATCTAGCCGGACAATGAATGGGCACTTTTAAGTTCTGGTGGGCCGGGAGGTTCTGTCGACTGTCTTTGATCATAGCTTAAACCTTCATTTACGACAAAAAAGACGAAATTATTCTTTAATTAATGTCACTCAAGCGAAGCCAAGAATCCTGATACTAGGTTGTTCTCAAAGTTAAGTGAGTGACAATGCGTATCGAATCTTCTAGTTTCCTTTATCATGAATATTGGATGTTAATAACGCAATCGAGACTTGTAGTTTCTTAGAAGCACTGTTTCTTTTCTTGTTTTGTTTTTCGTATAACTTCATCTCGCTTTCACTATTAATGTTTATCAAGTTGACAAAATGACATAAATTCAATTAAAAAGTCGTTTGTAGTATTTTTAGCAGTTGGTTTATTTAATTGTTTTGCAGAATTTAAGTTGACTTTACTTTAGGAGTAATATGTTCGAACGAAATTGTTCAATGTTTCTTAATGTTGCTGGCAGCTGACACCGCGGTTATAGCCTGGGGCATTCATAACCTCTCTGTTAATGTATCTTACTATTTACAGTCACCTATATTGCACCTTGAATGACTTTAAAGATTTCACGTATCTATTAAAAAATTTAGATACATTAATTTATTTTAGTTTAACTTTTGCTTATAAAATACTCTATGGATTAGGAGTCAAAGTTCGTCAGCCAAACGACGATTTTTTTCAGTGCGTTTAAGCGATGCTTCGAAAGTACATAGTTTGTTGTCATATTTCAATCGGAAAATGATAAATACCATTTTGAACGAAAGTGATGATGAATAATCATTTTTTTTAATCTAATGTTGCCTATGATTTATATTTTTGTACTCGTTAGTCTCAAATTTAGGCGTAATAATCAGGTTTCCATCTTATTTGTGCATGGAGTGTTAGTTAATACAAATGCATAGATAGTAATTTTATCTTAAAATTCTTACCGGATCAGTTTATTAAAGTTGCCAGATGTTGTAATGTATTTTTCTAGCCTTATGTTTGTTATAAACGCCTACGGTAACTACATCTTGATACAATCGATGTTTTTAATTCCAGTTTAACAATGCCCGGCCTTACAACTCGGATCATTTCGCCAATTCTGCGATAAAGAAGGTTCCCAAGGCATTGTTACTCCGTGCAACTTTGCGCAAAAACAACATGATCACAGACAATTGTAAGCTCTATTAGATTACGGACCAGTCTCGATAATTGCCAACACTTTGGCTATTTTTCTCGTGGGAAATCCTCTTATGCTTAGGCGGAAACTGCCCAGCGCATTAAAGCAACAATCAGAATTAAAACGCGGGCTTCAGTAAAGTTGATTTAAGACAAAGCGCGCCCAACATTCACCACACCCCCGCAGCTGATGAAGGCTTTCAAAAAAAGAAGAAATTTTACACACACCAAATGAGTTAAGTATTCAAACGCGTTAAGAAGGAGGAAAGGGGATATTGACAGTGGTAATTATGGCACCTTTGGTGTAACAAGCCTCCAATATCGCCTCGGTTAGTAATTAGCTGCTAAGAACCGACAAATCTACTTTGCACTCTGTACCAGCTCCAACATCGCTGGTAATAATACGCGTTATAATTATGCTACTGGAACTCTTAGAAGAGGCTTTAGAAGAATTTATTAAATTTATCATTTTGAACAAGATATTACCAATTATAGTTGCTATTTAAAAACCCTGCTTTGAAGAAAAAAACTTGAATGTGAACAAGGCCGCAAAGCACTGTGCTAGTGACGGAGTTACCATGGTGACAAACAAAAGCTTGTCACTTTGAAAGTGATCGATTTGCCGCGAAGACTGAGTAATTGTTTGGCTTTTTTCTAAAATTCGCACTTCAAGCCTCTAACACTACAGTATCTTTTTGATGTGTATTTTACAACATTTGTCACTCGCCCATGTACTCTGTCGACAGATAATCGACAGTTAAATTATACTGCTTAACGACTTTCTAAAAATCCTTTATGCCCGTTTTTAATCTCTTAAACTCCCATTGCACCCCCTGCCAGCAACGAGGTCATTACTTAAGAATTATCTCGTGTGAAAATTTTGACCCGACTGTTGCCTGGTTTCGCGTCCTATCAAGGTTTGTTTTCAATCCACTTTCAATTTCTGACGTTTGGCCTCTCCAATATAATAAAGCAACCCGTTTTTTTTTAATCACTTACTTCTCGAAAGGAAGTATGACAATCTCATAAACTGTGCCTTCGAGGATTTTTTCACAACTTATTCACTAGTATAGCAACCTAGTTTATACCTCTCCTTCTAATATTTTCTATCGCAGACTTAGTCATTGTATCATTTCTGTACTGTTCAAATGTCTGCAATTGGCAGTTTACACCAGTGTGTCATAATCGAGATGACTTTACCGTGGACTTTTCCATACACACTGATTTTGCTACCTTTTGCTAAGTGGGACATGAAATTAACACATCAATACATAAAAATAAATTAAGGAAGGTTTTCGGTATAGTTATAACATCTCTTCCTATATTTGGACGTGATAATCTAACGTTGTGCATAATGTCAGCAATAAATCTCTTATTATAACTTCATCATACGAAGTGTACTACCATAACAAGGAATTAGTTTGGCTCTGGCCCGTTCAATTTTTTAATCTATAATTACACACATGCAACCTTCACACAACACACGAAAGTACAAATCATCGAAGTTTATTTTTTGTATTCAATTTGCACTTCTGCCTTTGTTATTTCATCACCTTCAAATTCCCTATTTTATGTAGGGCGTGTGTGCTTCGTAAGACCTAATTTAATTAACTACAATAAAGTTCTTTTTCAGCTATGACCTTGTTTAGGTAATTTTTGCCTTGAAAGGATAAAATCATAAAGTCTAGCAAAGACTTCAGCTCTTGGATTATAAGAAAAAGTCTGGCGAAGTTTCCGTGTTGGTCGAGTTTCGTCGCGCTAATGATAATTTGGAATTGATCACGGATAACATTCAAAATGAATAAATTTAACAGTGTTTTTCTAATGGCCTCAACAGCAGTTCAATTTTCTCTTTTATCCCACGCGTAAGTTAATGGTTCTCGACAGTTTTCTGTCGGTGATTAGGCCAAAAACTCGAAAAGAGAAACTTAAATATCCTGTGAAACATAATGAACCAAAAGGTGCTCTTACTCCATGCCCGGCGCTGAATTCATTTCTAACGGATATAAATTTTTCATTAACCAGTGCATTAAGCCGATTTTATTCCCATTGCGCGGAGGCACGGGCTGTAAATGGTTTTAAAAGGCTAGATCATGTAAAATTAGGCCAAAAATTACAACGCGATAGAAATTTCATGCAACTACGTGCACTGTGTTAATTTCTTAAGAGTTTTTATTATATTTAAAGCTCTGTTCACACCCGGCAAAAACACAGGTTGTAAACATGCCTGTACAGACTATCGATAAAATCTTTCCTCTTTTATTTTCGATCGGGGACAGAATCAAGATATGCCATTCCACAGGCTTTCAAAGTGATTTTTATATCAAATATCGGCCACCAGGAAAAAAGGTCGCCTTGTTTAGCCAAGCGCAATTTTTCAAAACAGGTGGTAAGCTAAAGCGTAAAACATTTCCCATTGTGATTTAATGTTTATAAATTGGAACATCCAAGAAATCATATGTGGTAACTATCTTTATAACTGCAACTTTGCCTGCCTTTAAGCAGAATTTTTAGAGTTATAAATTACGAAAAACAAAAACTTGTTCTAAAGCAAAGAACTTTTAACAGCAACCCTGTTCTTTCATTTCGGTCTGGAACCCGCATCAATAGCAAACATCGATTTATAGGTTTGCAAAATCTTTATTTTGTCTTAATTTTTTCCAGCAAAGCTTTGTAAATTTACAATCCTCGAGGCTGGCAAGCAAATACAAGTATATATTACAGTTAATACTTTGAAAATCTATTATTTGTACAATACAACTTAAAACAATTGCGCACAGTTTTATATAATATCAGTTTTTAAAAATTCGTTTAAAGCTAGCTTAAGCTGTTATCCCAAAGTGCTTCCTCTTTTCTGGTTTCGTGTTTATATATACAGTTGTTATTTGAAAGAAAAAGATACACTGATGCCGGCATACAAAAAGTGCACGTTCGCATCTTTAGTGCAATGTTATATTCCAGCGTGTTTCAACTCAGCAAGAATAAAAACCCCAAAAATATATGGGTTTAAACCTGCCTTCGTTAATCCTAAAGAGTGATAAAAGTCTCATTTCTCCTAGGAATATCCATACAGTGTCGAGCACAAAGGTGACAAGAGTTAAAAAAAATCATCAACTTTTGTCCTAATGTTCCGCCGAAATCGAAGAACCTGGAATTCACCGAAACCTGTTCAAGAGAATCGGGTATAACTTTTTTTACATTAGAATTGTCAATTCCTCCGTTTCGGTATATACAAGAGTAGATTTAGTTTCTTAAAAGAGAACTATTCCTTCATTAACTTCGATATCATGCTATACAATCTAACATTCTCGATTGTTCTTTGACTTGAAAGGCGGAGCGCGGATTGTTCCTTAACGAGCGATCGTGTTCGACAAAACTTGAGCACTTAATTTTTAGTGTCAAATGGAACATGCTGCATGCAAAAGTAAGGATTATCCTTGACTTAGATTCTCTGTTACAATTGTCATTTAAAGAAGCATCGTGAAAAGAACGTATTACGATCACACCAAATGGTCGTTTTCTTCTTTCTGCATCTGTCCACTGCTTAATCCGTGGCACTCGCTGACGTTTATTCCAGAGGTTTTTGCCTGCGATGAAGCTTTTTCCTCCGCCTGCTGTCGTTTCCACTTCGTCCTTCGATTCTGGAACCAAACCTTAATTTGCGTCTCGGAGAGGTTTAAGAACGAGGCCAGTTGTTTGCGCTCTGTTCCGACGATGTAATGGTTCTTATCAAACGCGTTTTCCAAATGAAGAAGTTGTGTCGGTGTAAAAGCTGTTCTTATCCTCTTTGGTCTGCGACAGGCTACAAACCCTGCGAAAAATAAAATAATTTAGATTTCCCACAAGAAATGCTACAACAAAAAACTATAGTTTTTCCAACAGACGAGTTTAAGCCAAAGAATCTCGTGTCTTCAGATTCCACGCGGCCACATGGGTGCTTACGATGAGTAAATTGGTGTTTTTCATCGAGAGAAAGTGATGGAAAATTATCATTACTAAAGTTAAACAAATTACAACTCTGCAGGAAAATGTGTTCTTATTTCCATCATGACCCGTGTATATCGCGCATAATTAATCTCACGAGAGTCTTCAACCATTTTCGCAAAATGTTGTGCTCCAAAAGTTGTGAAATCACCGAAAATATAGTTTTTTACTAACTTTTTTGCGAACAACGCTGTCCAAGCCAGTAGGTCGCGAGACACTTGAAATTCAGAGATTGTGGTGGCTGGCTTATCTAAGGAATTCAGATTAAGAGCTAGAGAAAAGAAGTATCCACGTAATTCAAAGAGTATCTTACCGCTATGTAAAGAACCGGCGGTGTAGCTGCAGTTGAGGTCGTGAACATATCGATGACTTGAAGCACAGGGATAGAATGAAAAGGACCCTGAATTATAGGCGGACAGGCTGTGGAGAGGATGCGAGTCAAAGCGTACAGCCATCGGGTAATCTGTTTGAGATTTGTATCCTGAATACGTTTGCTGGGTTGAAGGCTGAAGGGCCGAGTTGGGCCTGTACATAGAGTTAAGAAACGAAGATTGCGAACCTTCGTAAGCGTGCATCTTTGAAATGAAGATTTAACTTTCCTTTAGCTGTTAGAGATGCGCTCCACCCGAGGTCAGATGCGAAAAAGAGTGACTACTCCTTAGAAGCAATCCAATTATATAGCTTACAATTTAATTATTATCACAATACATTGTTCCCATTTTCAATTAATGACTTGGGACTAATTAAAAGTGTAAGGAGCGAAAATTTACAAGCTGCCGGATGCCTCATTGTAATGAAAACTGTGAAATTTAAAAATGAGCGTTGAAGTGAAGTTTCCAGCAAAGAATAATAAACAGTGGCCAATTTGGGCCAAAGCAAACAGCTCATAAGGATCAGCAGCCGATATGATCGGCTAATTTACGAATTCGCTTTTATTGACGTCTCTGCTCTATTAAGCCAATGATAGCTGGAAACAGCTGATGAAACTTTCAAAGTGGGCGAAAATACTTTGAATGAAATAAAATATAAACGCCACATTGCAGGACCGGAAGTGTCCGGCGCTGTTTCGTGCAACTTCTCCACTTCATAAAGTGAAGTATGGAACAAGTTAATCAAGGGAGAATCAAATTAACTTCCAGTTAAGGTTACGCGTCCGGGATTTGCTGTGTGCATAGAGGTAATAAAGGTGTCAGATGCTTATTAGAAATCCAGAATCCAGGTTGAGTATGAGAAGTACAAATACTGATTTGTCAAAAAAATCCTCTGTGATCAGCGACTTGTTTATTCATTGTTTCGTTTCCTTTTAAGCGCAGAGCGATGTTATTTTAAATGAAAACCACCATATGGTAAATCGAAAATAGCTTCATTACATTTTAATAAGCTCCCGTCGAATCTGTTTGGAAATCTACTAAATAATGAATTTCACTTAAGCACAGAACTTTGGGGCATTAACGAGAAAATACGGCATTGTCGCGCGTCCAAATTGGAACACTGAAAACTCCAGCTCGAAATGTCATACCGATATCTTAAGAGATTTCGTTTTGCTAACTTCATGGTCTTAATCTATTAGTGCTCTACAAAAGACAAGCTTTGTTTGTTTGGACAAAGATGGCCCGGGGTTTATAAAGAAAGGCATTCGGCCTTCACAGTTCATTTATTTAAGCTAAGTAAATTTCAATTAAGAAATATCCGGTAGCTCTTTGATACTTTCTCTTCATAAAATGCAAGTGTTCGTGAAATATTCCTGTCTTGTTTTTTCCCGGCTAAAACATCGAGCATTTTTTGACATCGTTTCTAATGCTATCAAACCCCATTTTTGAGAACCGGGATATTTTCTCGGGAAAGGTTAAATTTCTTTTTTTTTGGCGGGCCAACGCGGAAGCGTTTCGACAAGAAAATGTATTTTTTTCTCTTTATATTATACAACAACAACTTGCCCTATGTACGTAAAAATGGTAAAGTGTATTCACCATTTGGCACTTGCTTGTTATTTTTCAGACTACGTTTGAATAAAATCGTTAAATTTCTTCACACATTTCGCCTTTTACGCCGTTCAAAATTTAATGAGATTTAAAAACATTGCCAGCCCTCTAAAAGCAAATCCGAAGTGGTATTTTGATGTTTATGTACCCAATGATGATTTTCTTTTACGCACTTGGACAGCGAGAAAAAACTCTACTTAAGACCGTGAGATAAACGATGCTTTCGCCTAAAGTTGCGGTAATTTCGACAGAATAACAGGCTTATTACACGGTCGGTCTATACTGATCTAATGCGTGTGCAATACGGGTTATTTTGTCGCGCCCCAAATGGAATACGAATTAGGCCATAACAGTGAGTTTTACGGTGAGATTATGCTGTTAAAGTTTGGTTAAATTATGTGAGATGACCTACTGTCGCGAGTCAAAAGATAGGATTGACTTTTTCATAATGGAACGAAACCAAAATAGATCCAGGGGGTATAGGGATGTACTGTCCGGGTGAAAAAATGCTGCTTTGAAAGGTATTATAATTACAGAATTCATTCATAAAGAAGAATATAGGGTTGAGAAGCAAACGAAAATCGTCGCAACGTTGCGATTTTTTTTATCGGGTTACAGGACCTCCATTCAAATTCTACTCTTACACGAAGTAAGAATCGATATTTTAATTGTGAACTTCATATTTTTTTGTTAACACAGGTGATGTGGAATTATTACCAATCAATCATTACATCACGTCATAACTTTAGATTTTTATATTCTCTTTGTCAAGAATTCAGTGGCATTATCTGTGTTTCGTTAAGCAGTAAAAGGTTGAGCGATTTTGAATAAAAGATTTATGATATATTGTAATCGAGTTAAATGTGCCTATCCGCGTTTTAAGGTTTTAGAGATCTCTATTTTCTCGCCATGGGAATCGACCATCTGTCCCTCTCTGTTTCTCAAACACACCCCTGTACATTTTTCATAAGCTTGTTTATACAAAATGCAAACATGTTCCAAACAGGACCATTTGCCTTCACCATCATCGGCAAACGATGTTTAAAGTTTCTTAAAGCAGAATTAAAAGGGAATTACATTTTTGACGTGCCAATCTGGCTGTCGTGAAGAAGCGCCTTTGCCGAGAGCCACGCTTGAAGTTTCAACTGACCAAGCGGCTGAAGGTTTATGCACAACACTAATGAGAACCGTCCCTAGCCGACTAAAATATCAGGAAGTGGTCAAAATACAAATTGAATATTGGACCTCCACAGCTGTGGTTAAATGAACACAAACAATAAGCCAGAGCGTGCAGCAATTAATTTTACTGAAAGATCAAATCAGTGTCCTTGCCGGCACTTTCTGTTCAAAGATTCCGTTTCGAAGAAACCCGGCGCGTAAGGTAAAACGAACTCGACGCTTCGATTCCTCAGAATTATTGATGTACAAGTTCTCCTTAAAAATCGATACATTGTCAAGGAAACAGGTGATGAAACAGGCCAGATTTGCGAGATGATCATCCAGACTCTCAAAACTAACAATTAAAAAAGTGTTTGTGGCCTAAAAAGGAGAATTCCTTTTTCGATCCAGTTTAACTCGCTGGGACAACTAGGAGAAAGTAGCAGTGGTAGTAGAAGTAATTTGATCTTTGGTGCAGAAGGAATTATGAGAGCAAAAAAGGGGTAAAAAGTAAGAAGATAATTCTCCTGTCAAAGACACAGACCTCCAGTTACGGGGTAAAATTGACCACAGATGAAGAAAGGCACGGCCGGAACGGTTGATATTAAAATACGTTTCGGCTGTGAAAAATGCTTTTCTCCTCACAGACTTTCCCTCCCCCCCCCCCCCCCCCCCTTCTACCTCTTCCCCGATTTGTGTCAATTTGAATTTTAGCTGGAGTCACGTGATCAGAACGAAACATGAGCTAAAGAGCATGAAATATTAAGAAACAATCAGATACTTCTAACTTCGCATTAAACAAACTCGCTCGTACATATCAACATTTTATGTTCGCTGTATTCACTGTCTAGTATAATTTTTATTAAATCGCCTTCCAAAATGTGTAAGATACCAATTCATTCATTTTTTTTTTATCTACGAAGTAAAACGTTTTATTCGTTTGAAACTATGCACGTGCTTTTTTTGTTATGGTTGAAAATAAAGTATTGTAATTCAGTCAATTAATTCTCCGCTAAAAATTGCTTGCTATTTTGCCATAACACTCTTCCAAATTTCCGGCGGGATTTTTTATGACTTTATTTTTATCCTTTTTTATAAGAATCAGTAGATCGTAGTCGAGATGTGTTAGCTGAATCATGCAATAAGTGTTTAAGTTTAAGAAACTAGCGAAAAATTGCATTTCTTCAATTCCAAGCTTAGAAAATAATTTACCGGTACTCGTAAATATTGAAAAGTCTGTTAGAGTTTAAAGCTGTCGAAGTTGGACACCGGTGATTCGTTTGTTTATTGACTTTATTTTCGTTTTTTCTAATAACTCCAACACTGGCGTTCTTTCAGACTCATATTTGAATCATTGCAGTGATTCTGGCATACAAAGTTGTCCGGCTAAAAGCAGCACGCTAAAACCTTTTTCATTAAAAAGTTGTTAAATTGTATCGTGTAAAATTGTATCGTTGTTTTCAGCTGACGTCGCGACGTCGTTTTATCGATTTATGCATTTTTTATGGCCCACAATTATTTCGGAATTACATACTCTCCAACCAGTCTAGAATCTAAGTCAACAATGTTCATTACAAAGCTATCTACCAGGGTATAAATTTTTTATTCAGATTCATTAAAATCGAGCCTTTAAAAGGAAAATTATTTTAACCAGCTTTCAATTTTCTTTTTACGATTAGTTAAATGTAATACCACTACAACGAACAATAAAATTATCCAAACGCAACCTTTATTTTAAAATATCAGCTAAGCTGTAAAGATGATACATTTTTACACCAGGCGGGAAATTAACTTCATTTGTTTTTACTAAAATAACAAAGATGATGGTGTAAAACAGAAAACACAAAAATGAAACAATGAAGAGGTTTGGCTGAGAAACTCAGCAATGTAATTCTCTCACACTTTTCTCAAAGAGTTTGTTTGGCTTGGAGCTTCTGTTCTCGTAAGATACCGTGCTGTTTCGCTTGTATTCGTTTGTTTTCCAGCTTCAAGAGCTTCTTGTTTCGTAGGTCGAAATTTCATACCCAGTGGCGATACAAGTATAACTGTTGTTTTACACTTCAAACACGTGAAACCATCAGAGATTTTAAAACGCCTTTGTGTCATGGTGGTGTTCAGTTTGAATGCTAGTCTTTGTTCGGAAGGCCGTCATTGTTTTTAACAGCGTGAAAATGTTTCGCTCAATTGGTTTAAGTGATTTATGAGCGACCTTCTCAGAGAATGCCTTACGCTGTGTGAAAACCGTAAGCGATATCTAAATGTCGAAATTTACCTGTGATTATTGTATTTGTTTGCACAATCAGAAAAACTCAAGTTGAAACAGTAAACAGAAAGATGCCCACTTCACCAAGCCCAACATTTACAGCGAAGTCATCGTGTATCCGGCTTTTGTGTAAATGACAAAATTACAGGTTTGTCTGCGAGAAAGTGGTGCTGCCATTGTTCTAATAATAGCAAACAAAGGCACTCGACAATCAACAACATTTGGTTTTATTGAACGTTCGATTGTTTGAGGTCACCACGATAACAAATTAACTCCCACGGGAAATTCTATTCCACTTTCATAATCAGCGAGGAAGAATATGTTCACGGAAAATAGAATGAAAGAAGTACCGATTTTCGCAATATAGACCTTTTTCCGTACTACAAATTGAGTTTTTTTCCCTTGATGATGAGGCAAATACGAGCTTCTTCTTTTAATAAGCTTAGGCATTTTCTTGAAAATATATTTGAAAAACCTAAATTAAAAT
>Ga0126337_10001485_pt1 | contig 14215 bp, 8 predicted proteins | sample DipCmetagenome_FD_92527 | JGI IMG/M metagenome (GOLD analysis project Ga0126337, IMG submission 92527) | Coral microbial communities from La Bocana,Puerto Morelos, Mexico - Diploria C A metagenome | ecosystem: Host-associated > Invertebrates > Cnidaria > Coral | place: La Bocana,Puerto Morelos... | reverse complement strand
CCCGAGGTCACAGTTTTTCACGATACGGACCGACCCAAAGCCGGTAAATAACTTATTTATTTTTTTCTTACTGTAAGGGAGCTCAATTTTGTCACACAGCGAGCTAGCTGGGCGGAATCGCTCTGTGAGCGGGCAAGATCGAAAATTTCCGCCCGCTCCCAGAACCAATCAGATTGTAGGATTTAGAGAATTCCGCCCGCTCACAAGCCAAGAAAAAAATAAAGGGGGGATACTTGCAGAAAACTGTTTATTTCTTATTTTATATTGATATATTTACAAAGAATTTCTACAAAATAAAATTAATATTGCCTCTAACAATATCATTCTTTACTTCATCTTAAGAGGTTTTTAGTGACATGTTGAACTACTCACTGATGTCTGTTTCACAAACTTTTTGGGGTGATAGTCTGGAATATTTTCCTATGTTTATATAACAAGTCTACCTTACAGTTGGCCTGGCTTGGCACCTACCAGTATTAGAGATGGGGTAGGTTGGTAAGTTTATGCTTCAGGAGGATGAAGTTCAACCAAAATACCTGCAGCACCATCAAAGAAGCTTGATATGCTGCCAAAGCAGGAAAGAGAGTTGCCATATCCTAATACAGCCAAAAATCTGGCAATACCAGGTCAATGGCTACATATCACAGGAAATAGGGGTTCTAATTGTGAATTTTGGTGTAATTTAATCAAACTGCTGTATGCATTTGTTACCTAGATCTTCGTGATACAAGATAACATGCTAAGTCAACTCCTGGGATTCAGATTTTTCTTTGTTCCTTACTAAGTTGTAACAACAATTTACATGAACATCATTCTCAAAACTTTGCACCTGTTTGAAAACTTTTCTTCTAGTTAACATCCAGCTGAGGAATACATTCACACATAAATTTACATATTCTAAGAAACACCCACAGGTGAAAACAAACTCATTATTTCTACCACTAATTCACAGTCAGAGAAACCATAGATCAATCTAGAAAGTACACTTCAGTGTCGTACAACACTAACAAACTATACATTCTTCAGAAAGCGAGAGACACTCCACTGACGCGAATCTGAATGCTACTCTATGTAAGACACCCATCTGAGATCAAACCACAACGAAAGATTCTTTTATAGTTGTGTACTTATTTTCTACCCAAAATACACTTTGAACCAAGTCTCAGGGCAGAATCAAAGTATTGTTCACTTCACTCCAGTCCAGTGGGTTCTCTACGCTGTACAGTTCGCTTGTATTACAAAATTTGGTAGTACTAGAACCGATCTTACAAAACTTCTCCATGCTGATCCCATTATCTAACGTAATTTGACTCGCATTGAAGTCGACTAGATCACGGATGCAAACGCGAAAAGCAAATAGTTGTGCAACAACTTAAGAAAGGATAAGCGTCTTGGTATCCTCTTCGGCAAATCTGTAAAAGTAACACGAAAACTGCAATTCTATTCCACTGACACAATCGAAATTAACACGAGTGTAAACACTGAAGGAAACCACTCCCGAGATGTCGAGTTGAAACCACCATCTGTTGGTATCATTCTGTCTCGTACTAAAGTTTGTTAAAGCAAAGTGAAACGACGAGGAAATAAAACAACACTCTCGTAAAATAATTCTCCACGTAGAAAATGTTTATTGTACCTCGCATGTCGCTGTGGTCTTGGTAGCGAGGTTATGGTCAAATCTATCATCTATTCCTTCGCTGGTGATCTTGGAATGGTACGCTTTGCATGAAATCCTCGGCTTTCTTTCTGCTACGTGCTACACTCCAGAAGGAACAAACAATTCCCAATTCCACTGTAGCATATGAGAATAACAGCAGCAATGAAAACTATCGTACAAATTGTACATGGGCGTCTTTCTAAGAAAAAGCTCGCCAAGTACAGTGTCATAAACATGGAATGATTGTGCAATAAAAACAAGTTTGCCGGGCGTGGAATCAACAGAAGAGGCAAGAGCCACTGTAAGCAATACATTGTTCAATACTGGCGTTGCTAAGAACACTTCCAAGGCTTTTTTGAAAGTCAAAATCCAGTTAAAAGTCAACAGAAAACGAAACGTGTTGGCCTACTATCAGAAGTCTCGAAACCTTAATTGGCACCCAGGTTTCCCCGGTAAGCCTGATTACGTCACCTTCAAAGGAAAATAGGTCCGTTAGGCGTACACGCACAGCTTCCTGGGTGAAGATGAATTACCCGTTTTTCAAGGAGCAAAGTTCTGGGGCACTTAATATTAGGTCGAAAATTCCAGAAATTTAAGTTTATAGGTAATAAATGGTATGTAAATTATTTTTTTAGTTTCCCTTTGTGGGAGATAATTTTTTCTGCAAACAATTGAACAAAGTTAGGAAAAAGAATTCAAGGGAAAGAATTCCAGTGGGGGAACTGAAAAAGCAATTTGCATTTACACCTGGCCTGGGTTGTTTGCAAGATGGATAACACTATCCACTGGAAAAATCACTATCCAGTGGATAACAAGGTTTGTTAACAGGTCTTAACACATAACCACTGGTTAGCAAATATTTATCTGGTGGATAGCATTATCCTGTCCTCGAGCAACAGGGGCCTTTACAGAAAGTAGCTCTGTATTGTTGTCATGCCTATCTGCAGATTGGAAAATCTATTTATAAAAAATATTTGTCCATATTAATCTGTACATATTTGATTTCTATTTTCTTGTGTTAGGATAATGCTGTTGTCTGCTTATTGGCACTGATCCAGATTCCTCAAAGATTGCTTAGCACAAGGTTTAATATCCACAGACTGAAGCCAAACTGATCATTTTTGGTTTATTACATTCTTGAAAGAGATCTTTTAATAAAACACACCATTTCTCTTCAAGTGCCATCTACAGATTTCCAGCTAAACAAAGCATGGTACTACCCTAATATTGTACGAAAAACAATTTACTTCCCTCAAATAATATTATTCAACATTTTCAACATTCTTTTATTAGAAAATGAAATGTTATTAGTGATAAATATTGCACATTGAGTTCATTAGATTCTGGTACTTGTAATCTGAACAGCCCTATAATATTAGGAAAATGGCATACAGAGTTTTTTTTATTGCCATAGGGCTAGTACATGCAAGTAAAATGGCATTATGATAGTCTTCATGTGCTACATGTACCAGAAAGACGAGAGGCTTAGGCCTAGGCTTGGATCAGGTTTGTATTTAATCTTTTTACATAAAATCATCTTCATCGGACACGTTGTCCTAGAGAGAGAGAGAAATAGTAATTATGAATTGTTATGAATTTTGACAACACAGTTACTTATTGATCATTTATATAATTAGTAAATTGACATTCATTTATTATCAATTTTACATCCATAACAATATTACCATACACCCCAATCCAATCCCAATCCAATTGTTTCCTTCACTTGCATTTAAAGGGGGTTCTAGAAGGAAGGCTTCATGAAGAGACATTACTTAATTTATTGAAACACCAATAGGTTAGGAATGGTATGTATTAAGTATGGAGGAAGCTTTAGCAGTCTTCTAGCCCTCAAAAGGGGGCATAAAAACGAAATTACAACATGATACACTTTGTTGTTTCATCTTTTTTCCTTCACTTTTGTGTCTTTTTTCCCATGTTGTAGAACCAATATTAGACTCCACAGAAAGATATAGAGGATATTACATGGTTGTGTGGAGAAACAAAATGTACCTTTAAGTGTTGAAAAATATTTCTCAAGGGAGCGCAGTGAAATATTTGTCAATGCAAGAGGAGAAATTTTGACCATGTAATTTTCTTTTTATTATATAACATTTTCATAATAGAGTACAAAGTTTTTGGTGATATTCCAAAGATTTCCAGCCACTTTCCAAAGATTTCCAAACATTTTCAAAGATAATTGAAGATCCAAAGATGTTTCAATCATACACCAATAAATTTAAGTGCAGTTAAAGGGACAATTTGACAAAAATGTTACCAAAAATGATATCCTTGATATCCTTGGATGACAATGATATCCTCACGTTATAATAGTGGTTAAAAATAATTATTCCATTTGTTTAAATGTACCTTGTTGGACACCATATTTTGTGAGACCATTAATGAATCATAGCTCCTGGAAAAAAGAAATAAATATATTTATGTTAGAATCGTAAATGCACATACCGGATATTTCAATTTGTATACCACCAAACATATTCTGAGTTTTAGAATCCAATTTCCTATGTCAGTGCAGCCATGACTTTACACACACAACATCCACACACAAACTATTAAAAAATTTAATGTGAATGTTGGGAGCTTTCACTTTTACCTCAACGCAGCTTCCTCTTTCCTTCTCTTTTCGTCCTCTTTTTCTTTTTGTTTCTGGTTACAACAGAATGATAAACATTATTGTTTGTCATTAAGATACTACAGACACTCTCCAGTGATATAATCCAAACCGGAGAGTAAAGGTTAAAGGCAGGTTTTCACTAGTGACAGAGTTGTAGTCAGAGTCATTATCAGAAACATGGAGCAATAAGATCGACCATTCTGCTTATGACTCTGTGGCTTACGACGCAGTAAAAACTAGATCGTTGGAGTGGAAAGCAGAAGTGAAAGAATAAACCAATTACAAAGTTTGATTCAGGGCCTTGTAATGGGTTTCTTCCACTTTCTGTTTTCAACTCTGACACTCTAGTTTTCACTGGATCATAAGCAAGGGAGTCATAAACGTTATGATGCCTCTGACTCGGACTCCATTGAGCTTTTGACTCTGCTTATGAGACTCTATTTTTTTATTTTCACTAGATCCCAAAGTCTCTGGTCCTCTCCGCCAGGGTGTTTAACCTTTAGTGGGTAGATGACCTGAACTTCATTCCTGGAGTAGCCTGTGTAATTAAGCAAACATACCTGTTCTCTTAGCTTCTTTTTGTTTCCTTCTCTCTCCAGTCGATCTCTCTCTTCTCTTAGCTCTCTTAAGTTTACTACCTTTTCTTCTTTAGTCTTGTTCAGTCTATTAACTATCTCACTGATTTTCTTTTCAACTTGAATGGTCCGTACCTTAAATGAATGACAGACTAAAGTTATGAGTACCATGGAAGTAAATATAGACACTGATTAGTAACTTAGTTTAGTTACCTCTTTATTGCTGTGAAAACCCACTTGACCAACCTCCATGTCGCTAGTCTTTTTCAAGTTTTCCCAAAGGGTGTATACAACAGCAATATTGTTAGTCTTGCACCCTAAAATATATGAATAGAATTACTGAGTACACGTTTTTGTACCCTTTGCAACACAGTTATTACAAAAAGATTCTTAAATTTTCATTGAAGGCTACTGATGGAAGACTTTCAAGGGTTGATTTGTTATTATAATTACTAAGTGAGCTGCACTTTCAAAAAAGTTAACACATCAAAGTGAAATTTTGTGAAATATGAGGTTTCTTTCTTTTGACATATGTTAGAAGATTTTCCCAGAAGAGACTGTTGGAGGTCTACAGAAACCTACAGGGCAGAGTAGCTCATATTTCAATATATTTTTACCTTGAATGCTATTAGCTTTTACTAACTGTGCACAATCTGTTAATACTGCCATAGGAATGTCATCCAGTGTTTCACCCTATTCGAAACAAAAAAAGAATATCACTAACACATTTGAAGAATACAGAGATAGACATCCCTACATGCCAGAAATAATTCTTGGTATTTTTTTAACAAAGTTTTTTTGACTTGAAAGCTGAAATTATAGTGGAGCTCCATTTGGGCTGCCAAGCAGAGCATCATAACAATAGGAGCAGAACCACATGCATGTGTGCATAGAAACAGAAAACCATGTGACTCTTTTTTCATGGTCAACTAGGCTAGTGCATGAATTGCAAGCACGTGTCCTGAGACAACAATGAAAAATGACTATGACATTGCACAATGTGATGGCTATACTCCAGCTAATATGTTGACCAAGTCATACAGCCTTGGTCTACAGTATACATCTTTGATATTTGACATCCATGTTATGGTTAATTGACAGCCATCTGCAGACCAGTGTCATGTGACCTTGTCACAGGCTTAGAACTCGTCATCATCAGCTCATCACATAATTTTGTTTTTAAAGTTGACCACTAACCAGGTTCTGGTTTTTCAATTACATTGCAGGCTCAAGCCAGGTTTATGTACTGTAATAAGGAGCTCTGCTTTTGGATTTGGCTACATCTATATATTATGAATCTTAGCATAACTACATCAACATTTTCAGAGTATTTACAGGATCTTACCTTTCTTAATCTAAGATAAACATGAGCTGATGACATTTTGTCAACATGAAACCTACAAAATAAATTACACATTGTGCAGTTCAGCAGCAAAACAAGAAAATTATTATTATATACAGATGTCCACAATTAGCTTACTGTTTACAGTAAGCTAGAATTTTTTGACACGATAATAAAGTTATTCATTCGTTCATTCACTTGCAAAACAGGCAAAACAAAAGATTTCTTTTAATTCATAGATAAGCTGTATTAATTAAAATTCTCACCAAACATCTTCTGGGAATCCCCATTTAATTAAATCTTCATCTGTATGGAGACAAAATATTTCTTTCACTTACATAGTATAGAAACGAGTTAAAAAGAATGTTAGTTCGATGGAGTCTGATATCGATGATAAGAAGTTTCAAGAATATAAAATTAACTCACTTTCGTGTTTATCTGCGCCCATGAAAATAACATACGGTGGCGATACAACTGGAAACAAAGAAACGACAATTAAATATATCTTTGTTTTCACCAGAAACCAGTTACAGCGCATAATTTGTCTTACCATTGCTTTCAAAATATAAAACCATGATGGAGAGTACCTTTCAGTCAGGCTTTCCAAGTTCGAAAAAAATAACAAGCGCGAGAACCTGGGGATTACTAGCCCCCAGTCTCTCGCGAATACGAGTTGCTATGGGAACAAACAACGCCAGCTGCAAAGAGATACTATGGTTACTGTGTAAACTCATTCAGTCCACGTCTTCTTGCGGAAAGAGTGTTTTGCCTGAAAATTTTCTGAAAAGGAACATAAAATATGGCTTTGACGGATCCTAAGATTCCTCCACGATTTGCAGTGTCAGACTGGCACACTTCAAACACGATTATAAGAACAAACGCAGAACGCCAAAGAGATTCTTCGCACCGTGTTCGACAAGAAAGTCGCTTTCTGAGAAACGAGACAGACAACCACACTCGCTGGACACAACACGATAGCAATACAAAGCTTGAAAATAGAATTCATGACATTAACAACTGGAAGAGGGATTTAGAGAGATGTCTTGCTGAAACAGATGTCGAGATTGCTTTGTTGCAGCAAGAAAAAGAAAGAACAGAACGCGCCTTGGAAGCCAAGAAAGTTCCTCTTGATATCACCTTAGAATGTCTTATGTTGAGGGAAAATCGACAAAGCATCGATCTTGTACGGGACGAGGTCGAAGCCCAGCTTCACAAGGCAAGAAAACAATCGGAACTTTCTTTAAAAGATATTTTTCTAGACTAAATCAAACATAAACGAACATGTTTACTTGAAGAAAATATTAATTAAAAAATCCAAGCTAGAAAATAACCCGAAAAATGAAAGAACTAGGGAAAAGAAGTTGTTACATGTTTTAGCCTTCATGGCTGTGTTGAGATATATTCCATATTTCTTTGCTTTTGCAGTGTAATCGTAATTTTTATTTTTATAAGCTTATATACAGTGCAATTCAATATGCAAACACTTAATTTAAAATTCATGTTTTGTTTTACAGGAGGTGGAAGTGATTGAAGGAGCAAAAGCTCTTCTTCAGCAGAAAGTTAGTGAAGCTTTTGAACAGTTATGGTGAGTTTAAAAAAAAGTCTGGAATTTCATTCATTTAATAATATTTAATGAATACTGTAGTATGCATTTATTTATTTCTTATCCTATACAAAACTATAAGGCAAAAATTGCCGTATAGTTATTATTATACAGAGGTAATGAAAAATTGGCATCATTAGGAATAATACTTGCAAGCAAAGAAATTTTACAAATGAAAAATATAAGACATTTTTTGACCAGGTAAAAAGATTTTTAAACATTTCTTTCCTTTCAGTCTCCTGCAAGAGGCTCGTCATCAACTTCACCTTGATATAACTGACAAACACACTACCCTGGAGCTTGACGCTGAATGCTATCGCCTGAACAACAACTCAACAAACATTGGCTTTCAAGTTAATCCCACACGCACCGTGAAGGGAAGTGTAACCCCAGAGACCTGGGATTCCTTTTCAAACTACAACAAGCTACGTGCCGAGGCGGAGATGAAAGCATCCAAGCACCTCAGGGAGGCAATTTTTGCCACCTTAAAGCAGACAGCAAATGATCTTGAGGCTCAGAGGCAAGCCACAGAGTATTCTTTCCGCAAAAGAATTCACGAGACCAATCAGGCTAGGTCAGAGCTGGAGTGGCAGCAGAAAAATGTAAATATTGATAACTTTTTTTAAAATTATGTTTGCATACTTAGCAGAACTTTTCATCACTTTGTGAATGGAACTGATACAATATGTTTATTGTTTGAAACACAACACTTAGAGAGAAACCCAAAAAGGTCCTAATTCTAAAATCTTTTGAAAAAAAGTCCTAAGATTCCTAATTTCATATATAACCCCCAAAAAGATAGAGACCCGGAAACATTGAGAAAAATTATATGAAAAAAATACTTTGTTCATGGTAACTGAAAGTGTTTTACTTGCTTGTTGGTGCAACATAAGTTTCTAAAGAGACTAATCACTTTGTTCAAAAAATTACACAAGAAACACATTTCAGCCCTCAGGAAACTATCAGACATGCAATAACTTCTCTTTTCTCTTAGACCATGGAGGAAATTTCAACTTTAGAAAATGACATCAAGGGAATCAAGGAGGCAATTGATGCTAAGAATGCACCAATGATGGTAAGTTACTGCTGTACTTCTTTAGAGTTTTCTTTGAATGTTTTTCTTTTCACATGTGATGGCTGATAGGGGTGCAACAGGGGGTGGTTCAAGACTTTGCGAGAAAGTGAGACTAGCATTTTTCTTTGTGAGCCTGAGTCATTTTGACTTCTTCAATCTCAAGACTGGCACTTTAAAGTGTTTTCAATGTGAGCTCAAGATGTTCATATTTTAAGATGTCAAGACATCATTTATATAACAAATTGGTACTTTAAGTCTTTTTCTTAGCCTTGCAAAAAATCCAGAATGTAGACACATGAAATTGAACAAAAATTTTGGGAGACTCATGGTTTTTAAAGGGCCATTCACCACCCCTGCTAATGGTTAGGCTCTCTGTTGGTATGTGGTTTTAAAGCTTTTTGCCTGGATATCCAATGACTGTTTGTAGGTTTTTAGTTTTTTAAGCAGTCTTGTCAAAGATCTGATCCCGGATGCCTGTGTTGTTTAATCAATCTGTTGTCAATGATTTCCAGGTTGCACAAACACGTCTGGAAAACAGAACATACCGACCCAATGTTGAACTGTGCCGTGATCAACCTCAGTATCAGATGTGCCATGAGGTGGCTGAGATAAAAGGCTCCATCAGGGCACTGAATGAGAAACTCCGAGAAGCAGAAAATGCACTGCAGGCTTTGAGAAGCAACCTGGAAAGGATCAATGAGGACCTTGCTATTAAGAACAACTCACTGGCATTGGATAATAGAAGCATGGAAGTGCGGCAGAAGATGAAGGAAGTCCCACATAGCATGATGAATACAGGAACAGTGTTCAACACCATTCAACATTCATCTCGTGTCCCTACAATGGAGAATGCTCCCTTTACAGAAGAGCAAGGTACCCTTTCTCCCATGCCTGTGACCTCTCCTCGAGCTGCCACCAACACCTATACACCACCTTTGAGTGGCAGGAGGATACAATCACCACTAGTGGACTAGAAAATGTTTTTATAAGCAAAAAAGTTTGTTATAAAGGTGTTCAAATGATGGAAGAATTTGTGAACTACTTTAAGCTTAGAGACTTTTCAAACCAGGAAGAATTCAAGGAATGATCAATAATTTTTTTTTCTTCAATTTTTTTTTTCACTTTTGACCAATAGAGAATGTCTTCTCAACAGCTCTCAACTATTTTAACAAGGACTTTTTTTAAGAAATATGGCTAATTTAAGCAATTACCATTAAAACCATTTTATTGTAAATATTTTGGAATTATTCAAATCAGCTGTTAATAAAACAATCTGCATTGTATTCCTTATGTGTGAACTACAGTTTGATTCTTGTTATGGGAATAAACCTCACAGCTAAATAAAATATATAAATATTAATGATTTTAGTTAATGCTTGATTCTTGCTATCATCAGTTCACACAGTTAACTCCATCCTTTTTCTCATGTACCAAAAAAAGAATATGTTGTAGTTAAAAATTCAATTCAGGTCAAAATTAAATTCCTTTGTCTCTTAACCCTACTTATTTATTGATTATGAATAATTAGGGTTAGAAGACAAAGGAACTTGAGAATCCAACTAGTTAAAATTATTTTTACCCGAATTTAATTTTTAACTGCAACATGTCACTGTCTGCATAGCAGTTGGTTCCTCTCCAAGTACAAGAAGCATGTGATAACTCTGTGCAACAAGGCAAACAATATCAGACAGACAAGAAAAGATTAAAGAGCAAAAAAGATATTGAGTACTACAAATCAATATATTTGGACAACACAGGCATTATGAATGATAACAAAAACTTTATAAATTTACTGTAAGTTACAATATCAGGGTCTTGGAAACTTGGTTACTGTAGAGTTTTGTATTTCCAGTGACTAAAAACTGCACCACCATATCAACATTGTTACTAATGTTAAAAAAGAGGCTGGTCTATAAAAACAATATTTGCAACCTGCCCTACAATCTTGTTTCCAGCCTAATTTCTCAGGTCTCTTCTTCCTACCTCACTGGGACAAGATGAAGAAAAACCCTTAACTAGATAAGAAAACACTGTCATAACCAAACAAGTGAACATCTACTACTGGTATTTACATGAGGCATGCAACTTAATTCACCAAACAATATTACAGCACAACATTGGTTTTGTAGAATAATGTGTGGTCATTTGTAGAAAAATGTGTGGTCATGTTATGAACATTACATGTTCATTGTAATTCCATCCACACATGATAAGTAGTTTCCTGGAACTAACTTTAATCCTGTCTTAGAAGTGTTTAATTAGACTATAACAAAATGTATAGAGTAAGAAGCCCTCCGCTTTAAATGATAAAAATTAATTTCAAAACACATTGCTAGCACAGCCACACAACCAAATTCAGTATACATAAGCTTGCACCATTATCCACTAGTGAATGCTGATAAAAAGAGCCACTGTGCCAAAATTGTTTTCTCACATGAGTGATGGAAATTTTTTTTTTTGGATTGGGTTTTGCTACATACATTTCCACCAGCAAGGTTGTTAAAATACATTGGTTCATGTTCTTAGCTCTGCACTGTTGAGTTATGGTGCACTTTACAAGAGCAACTCAGAGTTTTATGCAAAACTTCCTATAATAAACTATTGTTACTTACAGTCAGTAACAGCAAAATAGCAAAACATAATAACATTACAGTTAGGTTTTCTTCAGACCACAAAAGGGATCTACCTAAATCTAATCCTATTTTTTTTGTTTTTTCTTTTAAGCATCTGAGTCATGTCACATCCTGGAGTGACACAACCTTCTTGTGACAATCTATTTCTGATTGGAACATAGCAAATATCTGAGATTGTTTGACTCTATAATTTTTTTTAAGATTTCCCAAACCAACTAACAATTCATTTAGTTTATTTACAGTAATTTGCAACTGGATCTTATTTACACTGTCAGACAATATAATATAACCACTAGTACTGTAAGATAATACACTGATTCTCATCACTTTGTTACACAACTCTACCATATTATTTGCTTTTGCTCTTATCAGAAATAAAGTGTTTTCTGTCTTTTAAAAAATATTTAGTTAGTATTTTTGCTAGCACATAATAATACTTTTCATTTAATGATAATTTTTGATATTTTAGCTTCTATTCTCACATGCATGGCACTGTTTTTTAACTATCATGTTACCACATTTGTTTGTGGATTGGCACTGGTGGAACCATTTTTCATATAACAGCATTGGATCATCAATTCTCCAAACACAGCCATGAATAGTACAGAGGATACTTAAAAAAAAAAACAAAATGAGTACATTTCAATTCTGATGAAATCAAAGAAAATAAAAACATCTCAACGACAACAGTGTTTGCAAACTTACCAAAGGCAATCCACCATTCCCAATTTGTGGGGAACGACTGCATAACTGAAATCAATAATAAACTATCAATAAGCAGAATTAACAACTAATCAAGGAATGCCAGTTTGGGTGGTATGCTTAAGAAATATTTTCAAATCAAGACCATTCTCTGAAGGGTCCCCTGGCTGAAACCAAGCATATTGCAGTTCTGCAGTCTTTTCCAGACTCTTGGTCAGAGTAACCACTATATCATGACGTTATTTTAGAAGTTACATGTATCAAAAGGCAGTAGTAGAGCTTTTTGTATCTAGCAGTACTCTAATTTGTTATACAGCTGGCTCTGTGAGTAGGGAAAGATCTATCAAATCCTACACTGTGATTGGCTACCCGAGCAGGCAACATGGTGTTATATTGCCTGCTTGGGACTTCCTTTCTGTGTCCTACAAGAAATATTTCCCTGAAAGCCATGTAGTAAATCCTTTATTGACTAAAGCTGTTGGGTCAAGATAGCTGGAAATTGGCCTCCTACTTTTGCTGTGAGTTTATGGACCAATGTAAATTTTCAACATTCTTACCAGCACAGGACAATAAAAGATGAACAAATGCTATGGTTACAGCATAATCCCAGACTCTTTTCCTCAAAAAGATGATAAAAATTACTGTGGTGATGACGTACGTCAACAACAGAGAGAGGAGAGTCACTAAAAAAAAAATATAAGAACCCATATGAACATAACTTAAAATTACTTAAGCTAAATTCAAATATCTCCCACAAGATAGGACAGTTCAATATCTAGTGGTTAACCTGGGGGGGGGGTACTACCTACAATGACCTATACAGGGAGGCTCTGCTTGAAAGGGGTACCTTTTTCAGGCTTCAGGTATATAAAAGGGTAGGGATTTCACTAGTTTAGGTATATGAAAGGTAGGAAAATCTGCATTCAGGTATTAAACCTATGTTCCCGTATAAAACTTTTTTGAGTACCCCCCCCCCCCAACTCGGGGTGGCTAACCCTAACCCTAACCCTTGCTGCATGGTGCTCCCCTCATTAATAATGACCTGACTGACTTTCTTACTTATGTTTCCGTATAACAAAGGTAAGAGACAGTAAGAAATTACAAGCACTTCTGATTTAACGTGTCGTTCCATTCAGAAAATCCATTTAACTCAAAGTTACCCAAAAAGTTGTTTTTAAAAGCTGTGAGCAAGAAATATGACGATGATCACAGTCATATTCTTCTAGCTACATATTCTAACTATTACTTTAAATTTTAAGACACGAACTTAACCTAACTTGAATCCCAAAATAACCTATTCTAGCAAATGATTGAACATTTTATCACTTACCTATCTTCTTATTGTCATCTATGCTACAACAGTTTTTGAAATCGAAGGGTGCCTTGCCATCAAAATCACTGATTCTATTTTTCAGAAAAAAACTATCGTTACGCATTTTGGTGAGATCTGAACCTCGTCATTAAATTATACTGCTTGATAGCTGAGGAATCATTCTATAAACTATTATATAAATTGCCCTTTTGCCTAAATATTAAAATGTGATGATAAAAGAAATCAAACACATTTTGGTAATAAACGTAATATCGCAACTGCCAAAATCACCCAAAACGTAAAATTTTTACAGTTGACTCACTTAAAAGCACCACTCAGCAACGCAGCTGTCATGTAATAAACAAGGAAAAATAACGGAAGGACGATGGCAAGATTGCAGCAAATAACCTGGAAATATCATGAAAGGCCCTGTCAATAAAATGGATCTTGAAAATCAACAGTTTGAAGTTGTATTCTTTCTCTTACCCGCGTATCGTCCGCCATATTTACGCGACATAAGTGCCGCAAAGCATTGTGGTAGTGCAACATGTTTTTTTTATTTTTTCTGAACTGAATTCTTTGTTGACAATAAGCAAAAGCACCCAACGTCTTCTATTTCACGGTACTTGGAGTTTAATTTATTCCCGAAGTTGTCAAGCTAAAAGCCAAGAACTTGATGCT
>Ga0126337_10001484_pt1 | contig 14218 bp, 11 predicted proteins | sample DipCmetagenome_FD_92527 | JGI IMG/M metagenome (GOLD analysis project Ga0126337, IMG submission 92527) | Coral microbial communities from La Bocana,Puerto Morelos, Mexico - Diploria C A metagenome | ecosystem: Host-associated > Invertebrates > Cnidaria > Coral | place: La Bocana,Puerto Morelos... | reverse complement strand
TTGTTTCGTGTTAATTCGTATTCAGGGGCCTTTATTTACTATGCAATTTTTTGAGAATTTTTGGGAATTTTAGGGGAAAAGTCGAGAATTTTAGACTTTCTTGGAAGAATTTTAGAGCTTTTTCGGAGAAGTTCCGGAAAGAATTTTAGGCCATTTTTCGGGAATAATGCCTAGTATTTAGGAACACTCATTTATTAAACGGATAACTATTCATTGGCAATTGATAAATTAAAAGATTCTTGAATGTCTTAAAGGCCCGTCATTTCCTTTTGAGTCTTAGAAAAATGTTATTTCGGACGAGTGAGCTAGAGAATAAGGCTGAAATATTTATTTTGTTGGCACGAGATACAACAAGGGCCTGGGTTCCAGGCCAGGGCATCATGGGTAGGGACGTAGGGGTATATAGGACCGGATATAACACGTGGTTATCATCTAGGCTTCAAAACCAACCGCGTTCTTTCGTTTCGTTTTGTTTAACTTTTCTTTGTTTAGTTCTTTACGAACCATGTATCCAGTCTGGTAGGATCGGCTGTTCTAATTTTATTTTTGTAAAGTCTTCGTAGGATGGGCTTCTGAATGAATGATAACTTTATTTAAGCACGATAAAATATTCAGCATAGCTGGTGGGGTCGTACATTTAAATTATTTCTAACTGCTTGGAGCTTGAGCCTTTGGGTTCCTACCCAGAGTTTCTTTTTTGGCAGGCTTTTTTTTTTTGGCAGGCTTTTTTTCGAATTTTTCCGCCGGATGAACGGCGTCCAAGCCGCATTTGCTTTGTTAGCGGTTGCTTAGCTCTACTAGTTAAGACTTTTCTTCGTTTTCTTCTTGTATTTTCGCGCCTTAGGTTTATACTGAATTTTATAACTCACCTTGTTTCATCTTATGTACTTAACTAACGCTAAAATATAATCAAACATGTTAGCCTAGTGCAACAAAAATATATTTTATATAAGGTAACATAGCACGCAAAATTCTAATAAAATGGACTGATTTTTAACACTTTTAAGAACGATTATACACCCTCCTCTTATTTAAGCGTAACAAGCAAGCTAAGCGAAATAAAACACCTAGTGAAATTTAGGATATAGGAAATCACTAAATAAGGATTGAAACTGATCCAAGGGTTAACAGACTCTTTGCAAATCTAATCAAATTGAAGACGAATCTCATTTCCTTATATATTGCAATAAATACTATATTTTATACCATAATTAAATTAATACGCGCGCTCTGATTGGTCAATCATCTATGGTTTATTGTGCCGGTAAACGCAGGCATAAAAGAAGAATTTGTAAATCACTCGCCTGCGGCTCGTGATTTACAAATTCTTCTCGTGTTCTTCCAACATCCCGCGTGGTTTATCAGGCTATAAACCATAGAAACTTGTGGTCTATTGCTTAAATAAGACCTGGATTTTAAAAAAAATAGAACATATCCGCCCAACCTTAAAACAAGTATCTTCGTTACAAGTCATCTGTGAACTCATAACTGTCATTACTTCTACAGATCACTATGTTAATATTCAATTAGCAAAATTCATTATATCTTGTTTTGATTTACGCAATATTCTACTTTCGAGTCAAACCAATGCAGCTTGATTGGTATGTTGCCTCATTATATATTCACCCAAATAAAATTAGCAAAACAAAGGTGATTGCCTCTTATTCAAACAACCTCGTTCCCAGGGTCCTCTCTTTTCCTCCCTCGAGGAAGGAAGAGAGAGGACCCTGGGAACGAGGTTGTTATTCAAACTGATTCTCACCAATCCCTACGCGCCTTTACCGCTCGCGCCAAAACAGAATCATTCGAGCGCGGTTTTCCAGACAGCTGTGATTTGAGGCAGAGGTTCCACATGTAGTGACCAACAAATCTTGATCTCAGAAGAAGAAACGTGGAAAGAGCATTGAAATGGAGGAGACAAGACTGACTAGCAAATACATTAGCCAACCAGACTCTGTCCCCATATGAAGGTTATTAGCGGTGTTGAAAATTGATATCAACAGCTTTAAAATTGAGCAATCACGCTTTCTCCAATGTTCAGTTCTAAGTATAAGAGTGCATTTCGCAACTGAAAATGGCCGTTTCTTTGTTATGGCTGACTTCTGCAATAAGCTTAATTCTTGTCGGATTTGTAAATGAAAGTGGAGGTTCCTTAGCAGGAAACGGAGCGAACGTTTGTTCAAGATCTCAAAGGTAAGCCTAATTCAATTTTACTCTCGTTGCGTTCGTTTTCACTGTATCAGCACCCCGGGAGTCAGCACTGTGTAGTTTGTGCTAAGCCAGCGTTTTTAGGCAAGCAAACTCAGAAATTTCAAGTCGATCAACCATGTTATTGTAATGATCTGAGGTGATGTAAACAACAGTGATTAATTTTATGCTGTTCAAGAGCTCACTCGATACTCTAATCTATGTGCTTATCAACTACATGTAGCAATGTGTATAACTTTCGAATTTGTCTATTAATTAATGTAAGCTTAAGCTTATATGATGAAGCACAAAACAGGACTTTTTTGTTCACTCGACTCGCCCACTGTGTAGTTACTCTTCTAGATTAGCACATTTGATCAATTATACACCTCTAACGATAATTAAATGTGACTGGTAATTGGCTGTGCTCAGGTACAGGTAAATATTCAGTGTATCATGCAGTGATTGCAAATATTAATTGCCCTTCGCTTCCATGTTCTTAATCGTATAATAAATATATTGTATGAAGCAAGTGCAGAATTTTCACTGCTCATGCATGATGTTTGCAAACTATATTCCTTGAACAGTTTTGTGCAGACATACAAGCAATCCTATCAAATGAGCTGGAAGAAAAAATCAAACACTAAATGTGGATTGTGGGGCTGGGGACGATGTACTACTTACAGGTGAGTTTATCCCTTGAACAACTCAGATCTCACTGGTTCCCGAGGTATATTTTATCTCTTTTATCCCAATCGAATTTGAGTAAGAAGCAGGATATAGCCTCCCGTTGTTCCTCATAGTTCCAGGCAATTTAAGGTGGAAGTGTGTAGAATTCTTACTTCCATTCTTGCTGCCATTGGGTGATACTTTTACTAACCATGAAAATTAATTCGCATGATGAACACTTCTTAGTCTTCTTAGGGAGGAATGTAAGGTTACTTAATTTACTGTAACAATACAGTGTGAATTTTCTTCTCAATAGTGGGGACGTTTTTCTTTTGTTGGTGCAAGATTCTTGTATGTGACCATGAAGTTAGTACAGTGGTAGCTAGATCAGAGCCGTTTTAAATTAACTGTCAAATGTATTTTTCATAATGCAGAACAGTGTATGGCGTTGCTTACAGAACTGCAACACGTCAAGCATACAAACATGTTTATTTCTGTTGTCCTGGATGGAAAATGCAAGGAAGTGGTTGTCCAATTGGTCAGTAAACTAAGAATAAATGTGTTAATATACAATGTGTCAAAGCATTTTAAGGCCATTAGGCTGTTAGAATTCGACATAATTATTGGTGGCAGCTGAACAACAAAAGTCCATCATGGTCATTCCCACAATCAAGATTTATCTAGTTTGTTTATGGTGCCTGCTAAAACATTGTATTTCTCTTTCCATCAGCTATCTGCAAGAGTGCTTGTGTTAATGGGACATGTACAAAACCAGATACTTGTTCATGTAATGCAGGCTTCTATGGAGCAGTATGTGACAGAGGTGAGCAATACAAGGAGGAACCCTGCTTAATATACAGAAAATAATGAGTGCAATCAATAACTTATTCTAAGTGAATAATAGGCGTCTGTTCAATCAGAGAGCAGAGGAGTCCTATTGGACTGTATTTCCAGTTGAATTCACTAGCATACAGTTGCATCATGGATCAACTTGTTGTTCATTTAAATCACTTTATGTGTCTGTTGAAATCGTAACTGTATCTATGCTTAGAGCTCATCCATAACTCTTACACTACTTTGTTAAGGCTGTCTGTTTATAGTGTTTGTTGCCATAAAGTGGTGTCACTTCTGCCTTCTACAGTAATCCATTATTTCTTTCTACTTAGTATGTCCTCCTCATAAGTGGGGTCCTCATTGCCGACATGACTGCAAGTGTCAAAATGGAGCTAAATGTAATTCACGCACTGGCACTTGTACCTGCACTCCCGGATGGAAGGGTCAGTTATGTGATCAGCCCTGTGACCAAGGTTACTATGGCAACAAATGTCAAAACCAGTGTGCTTGTCAGAATGGTGCGACTTGTGAACCTGTTACAGGAAATTGTTCATGTGCGCCAGGTTATAAAGGAAAAAGGTATGCATAGCCTACAAGTCATTCAATTGCATTAGTAGCACTGGCTTTTAAAGCCTTTATGATTTAAATCCTTCCTAGAGCATATGTTGATGTTGATGGGAATTTAATTTCAGGAGATGTTGCAGTTTTTAAATAATAAATCAACATGTAATTTGTTATCTCAGTTTAAAAAAAAAAAAACTAAAAATAACATCAGTCATTACCACTTGATATTTTTTATCAGCCCTCAGGTGCTGGTACTCCTTACAAATCGGTACAAAATAAATAAAAAGTAAAAGAAATATATGTCTAAATTTTCATTTCTATTTTCATAGGATGGACTTTGTGTTTAGCTAAAGCTAGTTTAGGGGCAAACTGCATGTACATATATCTTTTGCAAGAAAGATGATTGTGACTTAAATACATTTACATCTACTACAATCAGTTTGGTTAACAAATAACAGATATTAAGAATGCTTTTTTCCAGTTTATGTAGTAGATGACTTGTGTGTATGTATTTTGTATGTACTTTTTTCAGATGTGAACTTGAATGCGACAAAGGATGGTATGGCCAGAGTTGTGGAAGCAAGTGTATTTGCCTTAACGGTGGCAGTTGTCATCATGTTACTGGTGCATGTAACTGTACTGCGGGATGGCAGGTAAATATATGTTGTTTACTCTTGTAAACAACTAACAATTTGATTATCTATCAGTCACAGTGTTTTAGTTAGTATTTCTGAAGTGTAGTTTAAGATCTTTGTTGATAATAATAATTTATTCTGACCTGTGTAGGGTGATCTGTGTGGTGTAAAATGTCCACAAGGAACATATGGATATAACTGTTCCCTGACGTGTATCAACTGTTTAAATGGTGCTGTCTGTAATCATGTAAATGGAAGCTGTACTTGTGCCCCTGGATATCTAGGATATAGGTAAAATTCCTTATTCCTTTTAAGTTATGTGTTGTAATTACAACTCTTAGTATGTCCTTATCTCTGGAAATGATCCTTAAAACTGATTAATACTATGCGCGTCACCTTCCCTTTATATCTGATTGTAAGTGTGAACCACTCATTCAGAGCCGAAGCAGAAGATGAGGTTATGTATTCAGGACAACTGCTACCAGTCATATTATATTTATCTTCCACTTGGACACCTGAGTTCGAAGTTCAAGCACTTTGGGCATAGAGTTAGGGCCTGTATTTTTGTAGCTTTAATCTAATCAGAAATATTAGCATAGGTAATCATTTGAATGCAAGTACAATAATTAAGGAAATGCATTATGAGTGGTTTTTGAAAATTCTCTCAAAATTGTGTGAACCTTTTGGCAAGTGCAATTTGAATGAATTTGCAATATCATGAGTACTGTGAATCCATAATTGCTTGAGCTTTCATAGGATTACTTACTTATTATGCAACCGGAAAAATTGCGAGGGCAGGCACATTAATATGCACTACAGTGCAAATGAAAAATTAACGAGTAATTACGTGTAGCCTGCCTTAAGCCAAGCACAATGAAGCAGCTTTCTCAGTTACATATAATAAGAAGTTAAATATGACTTGTCAGATTGCAACACTTTGATATCATGAGTTGCTACTGACATCCTTTCTCTGTAATGGTATTTGAGATTGTGTTTTTTCCTCAGATGTGGAGATATCTGTCCTTCTGGAAGTTATGGGACTTTCTGTGAAGAAGAATGCCGCTGTAAAAATGGTTCATGTTCTCCTGTGGATGGCATGTGTAATTGCACTGTTGGATACACGGGTGCATACTGTGATCAGCCATGCTCAGCGGGTTCAGCTGGGCTGAACTGTACCAAGCATTGTAATTGTACTGACCACGGAACCTGTAATCAGTTCACTGGAAAATGCCAGTAAGTAGATATGCATGGCACTTCGGAATCCTAGTAAGTCAAACTGAGTTAGGAAAGTTACAGGTATGGTAAAGAAAAGTCTGCCCTTGGCCACCGGAGCTTATTCATAGCTTCAGACAAAGTAACTTACTTCTCCTAGTCTGCCTGGATGGGATGTTACTCTATACATTCCTACCTCCCTCTATGTTTCTCCGTTGATGTTTGCATGTAACTAGTAATTACCTTTTCAGCAAAGAGGGGCAGTGTAAGCAAGGTATCTTGCCAGTGAGGCAACAGAACTGACGACCCTGACCACCACTTAAATTGGGACTTGTACTACTCAGTATTGAGTTTAAATGCTTAAGTTTTAATGTTAGAATTCCATGCAACCTGCCCTTGGTTAATGTCTTTACTTCATCTAGCAGTGAAAAAGTCTCAACATCCATCCATCTCCATCATCTCCATTAAGCCCAAGCCATTTTCTTTGTATGTGTTTTATTCCTTCCTTGTGTTTTGTTATTAGATGTCAGCCTGGCTTCAAGGGGGACCACTGTGAATTGGAATGCAGTGAGGGTTTCTTTGGACCCCAGTGTAATGGAAAATGTCAGTGTCTTAACAATGCAACTTGTAACAAAGAAGACGGTACATGTGACTGTCAGCCAGGATGGATAGGAGTTCGCTGTGACAACCCCTGTCCTGCTGGATACTACGGCAAAAACTGTCAGTCAAAATGCAGGTGTCAGAATGGAGGGTCTTGTGACTCTGCTGATGGCAAATGTACATGTGTGAATGAGTGGCAAGGAGAAATCTGTGATATCTGTAAGTAAACCATGGTGTGTAGCTTTTGTACTCGCATCTTGACATCAATACAGAGTGTTATGCTTTTCACACTGACTTTATCGGAAGGGTGTCATTGGATATATACACAGTTTTGAGCATTTTTTTGCAACATTTATTAATTTCATTTACAAATGCTGTTGTGTAACTTATACAGATGAGAAATTAAACATTATTTGAAGTTATAATTCCATAAATAAGGAAGACCTGCTTGCCACATGCCACTTTGTAGTGATACCTGTATAGTGAAATGTGATGGTTTATGAAGTGTTATTGGGAAGTTTCCTGATTCAAGTTGTTTTTTAATTAATGCATGTACATGTATCTGATTGTAATAGTGGCATCTATGCTTAAGTGCGTTCTTTGTTTTATGAAAAATCATCTAGACATTCAATAAGGAAACTTGCTAATAGAAAAATTTAATTACAGCTGAAACAACCCACTGGAAGTAATAATAACATGAACATTGCAAGTAATATTTTGTAGACATTTGTTTACATTCTGTGCCCTTGCATCTCTTATCACTTTATCCATTTTATATGATCATTGTGGATGTTTTCAACAAACTAATACACAATGAGATGGTTTTCTAAACCAGTTTAGCTGACTAGAAATTCCAATTAGTTTCTGTGTAGTGTGCGCACTCCAAAAACGGAGAAGACTTTCATATCTGAGCTCACTGCTATCAAAGTCTTTTTCATTGTCTGAATTCTACTGTAGTTCCACTCCCACTCTGACCTCATAGCAATTTTCCCAGACCTTACTTATGCATGTCTATGATTTGTAAAAGGCCTTTCTTTGATTTTTCATGTGAGCATTTCATGTGATAAGAGTAATCTGAATTATTATAATTTACCTGTGTTTCAGTGTGTGGAAACTGGACATATGGTGTGAACTGCAGAAATTCATGCCTTTGTAATCAAACTCAGGCAGAACGGTTAGTGGAATTTGTTAAACACAATATGTCATAAACCTGCAGTGCAAGGGAACTCAAAGCTGTTTACTTCGTCTCTGTTGTAGTTAAAAATTAAATTCAGGTAAAAATTAGATTCCTTTGTCTCTTAACCCTACTTATTCATTGATTATGAATAATTAGCGTTAGAAGACAAAGGAGAATCAAGGTTAAAATTATTTTTACCTGAGTGAATTTAATTTTTAACTACAACATCTCCAACACAAAGAATTGTTCATTCATCCTATATGGCCTACGCTCTAGATGTATCTTAAAATATGAAAATCTCTCACAAGGTTCCCATTAGCTTGCAGTATTTTAGTAAATAAACCCTGTTGCTGAATCAGAGCAAACTGTTTGGCATGTAATATTAATCAACAGGAGATCCATGGACTGATTAAACAAAAAACAAAGTCATCAATAACTGAGTTTAATTAATTTGATGTTTAAATACACCAGATTCTGTGTTCTTCAGAGACCTGTTGTAATAATTAGTCGACAATGTGAGAACTAACTGTGAATTAGTGTTGAAATTATGTAAATTACCCCTTGATTTTCTTCAAAGTGTAATAAATAGCCCAGGGAAGTAATAGAGTGGGAGACCAGGCAGTGTAAAGGAAAATTATTTTAGCCTTAATTAAATTGATGATGTTTATAGTGAATGCACAGCATTATTGTTTTTATACGGTGGGGAGAGAGATCGGGTGATTGCGTGATGGCCTCAGGGTGGAGACTAGAATGAATAGGGTTAGTAGGGACACCTATTAAAGAGCACCTGAAGTAGGACACTAGAAGTAGGAAGATGGCAGGCAGGATAGAATGACTGGACTACTGTGAGAGCATTAGCCAGAATGTGGTGGCCAAGCGAAGAGCATTAGTGATGATGGTGATGGTTTAATATTATTACTACATGATTGGTTTTCAGGTGCCATGCAATAACTGGCAAGTGTTTCTGTAAGAATGGATTCACAGGCTCACAATGTAATCAGCAGATAAGTAAGATACATGGTTGTTAAAGTATGATGTGTTGTGTAGCTACTTAGTATTAGTTTTTGATGGCAAATTCAGGAAAGCATTATTTGCATTAATTTTCACAGCGAAAAGGATAACTAAGATGTTTGCTATCCATTTGAATCTGAATTAATGTGCAAATAAAATGTACCTTTCTCTGGTATGGCCTTCTATTGGCACTAAAAAAGCCTCGGCAATGCCTTGTTGTTGGTATACATGGGTTTAAGTGGAATGATGTTTGGTAACTTACAGATATTCCAAGACTGGCAGTAGTTACAGTACATCACCAGAATCAGGAATCCATAAAATTGGTTTTATTGAGTCAGCAGACAAGTCACCAACCGGGGAAGTATGCAAGATGACATACTTGCCCTAGCAAAATACTTCCCTGGTTGATGACTTCTAGTGATGTACTATAACTACAATAAGTTTGTCAGTCTTGGAATATCTGTAAGTTACCAAACAACATTCCACTTAAACCCATGGCATACCAACAACAAGGCATTGCTGAATGGCAACAGAACACCATCTATTAAATGGAAAGATTACTTTTTTATTTCTTTCACATGATAAGTCTCCTGGTATGTCATGTCTGTAGTTAAGGCTATTGGCAGACATGGAAAATCCAGGTACAAATGAAAACCAAGGCGTCTTTAACTGCCATGAAGGCAGAAAGAAATGCTTTTACTTCATTTCCTGCTTGTATTTGGCTTGTTCTTCTGAATTGTTAACATTACTAAATGCCATATCCTGATCAAAAGAGGTGATGCAAATGCAGCACAGAGCATTAGCACTTGACAAAATGAAAATTGAGCCTGCAATGATTCATTTATAGAGAATACCACATCATCCAAAATGGCTAACTAAAGTGATGATTTTATTGTGTAAAAAAGCTGTTTTTTCTGTTTTTTTCTGTTCTTTAAAAGTTCCAACTGGACAACAAGTGGTCAGAATGCAGGGAACTCATAAGAAAATTAGAATTTTTTTTTCTGGTAGTGTCAAACTAAACTCATCCATCAGATGATTTTTTAGTCATCACGGACAAGCAGACAAATGTGAACGTGGATCCCAGCTAGAACACAACTTTACAAATTTCTTTTTTATTAGCACTACTTACATATAGCTTCTAATGATTTCCTGTTTGTTTCTTCATTCATCTTACAGAATGCAGCGTTGGCTATTACGGCAATAATTGCAAAAAGAGGTGCAACTGTAACAATGCTGCATGCGATGTTGTTACTGGTGCCTGTGATTGCCCAGCTGGTGTAATGCCTCCATCCTGTACTGATAGTAAGACACTTTACCCTACTTGTAGTAAATATTACTTGAAAGCGAAGTAAACACAATTATTAGTCACACTCCTGGGTGTGTATAAGTACTATGAGAATGAAGTTTCTGTTAAATTTCAACTTGGCAACTTGAGTGCGATGTCCAGGACAGGGAGGAGTCACCCAAGAATTCAAACTGGCCAGTGCTCTGATGACCATGACTTTAATTTAAGTTACTGGCAGAAATGTTATACTTAGCTGAGACCTTAATCATCAACTGGTCCAATGTAAATTTATCAGAGAATAAGAAACAATTTTCCCCATTTTACCAACTTGAAGATACTGTTGTCATTGAAAAACTGTGTCTGTTGATTGATTTGGTTGTTGTGACAGAGTGTCCATCAGGTAGTCATGGTTACAAGTGCCTTGAGGATTGTCAGTGTCAGAATGGTGCTTTTTGTGATCCAGTGAATGGTGCTTGTTCCTGCACGGCAGGCTGGCAAGGCACATTTTGTGAGCAAGGTGAGGAATATCAGAAGAGAAATATGTGTGTAGTAAAAGGTTTCAACTCATTTGACATAAGAAAAACCGATTTTTAGGAAGGTGTTTGAGTGCTTTCTATTTTCTTGGTGTTTGTGATTTTGACTTATTCCAGTTTGGTCTTAAAGTTCAGTCTTTATAGCAAAGGTGATCTAATCCAGAATTTTCTTTCAGTTGTGCTCCACTATTTCTTTTAATACAAATGTCAATACTCAGAAAGAAAATTATGCGTTTATTTCAAAATATACCAGTATCTTAATTGACCACTTCCCCAATGGAGATTTTCAGAGTCAATGGAAACAAATGATGAAACAAATAAAACAAATAAACATAACATGGTTAAAAGTCCCAACTTACTGGAGGCAGGCCTACCAATTGGCTTTTACAAGCATGACAAAGGAGTTGAACTATGGTCTACCCAGAAACAACTCTAGCGTAGTGGTCAGAGTAGGACTTGAAGTGGCGTCCTCCGGATTTCAAGTCCGGTGCCCTAACCACTCGGCGACATTGCCTCCCTTGCCTCACAGAACTTGGCATTATGATAGAGTCTGAGTCAGATCCCTGATTTTTTGAGGGTTCATTAAACTACAGACAGTTTTGTGTCTTGCAATGTCATGGGCACAATGAATGACTGCATTTTACTGAACCTCCCCTTCAGTTTTCGTAGAAAAAAACTAGTACCAAACAGATGCCCAGACAGACAGCAGGACAGATACACAGAGGGACAGACAAAACAGTCAAAATGCTGATTTGTTTTCCTGATTGCGTACAGGTTGTCCAGATGGTTGGTACGGTCAGGGATGTAACAATACCTGTGGCTGTTTGCATGACTCTACTTGCAATCACATCACTGGAAAGTGTTCCTGCAGTGCAGGATGGCAGGGACTCGGGTGCAGCAAATGTAAGTTATTAACTTCACTTGATGCTAATAAATAAATTTTTTTAGTTTCCAAGTGTTGGTATAATTTTAAGCACAATAAAGTTTGTTTATAAATAAATTGTAATATGTTTGAGGTCAATGATTTATAGCGCTAATCTACTGTATCAAAATGCTAAAAAAACATAGGCATGCAAAGCGTGGAAACTTTTCTTTTTTGAATTTAATAAAAGCCCCTGGAGGTAACAATGATTGGACTCAGAACAGTCATGATGAGGTTAATCCAACAAGTTTCTTTAGTTATAGTGTACAGCACAAAAAATAAATAAATATAATTTGTTTCATCATAGGTGTAGCTTACTAAACGTTGTTTAGTTTGCATTCTGTGGTCGTTGATTGTGCGGGTGAGAGTAGTTCAACAAATGTTCAACAGCCTGAGCAGAAGTAATCTTTTGAGTCACATCAATAGATTTTTCAGTTGATGGTGTAAATAAATGGTGTAAATCTGCTCCATTGAAAGTTATTGGTCAGTTTAGCAATGACGGTATTGGCTGTAAGACTCATGTAAAGTTGGTCCTTAGTCATTGGTTGGCTTCAATCTGTCTTTTGTTAGTCAGGTCTGTTTGAGGTCTGTCTATTGTTAGTCACTGAGTAAGTTGGTCTGTTAGAGTTCTGTTTGTCAGTTTTGCTTACGGTGTGGATAACATCATTTGCAAGGTGGCGGTAATTGTTGACATCTGTTATGAGGCTTTAGTGTTAGGGTACCGGATTTCGTTGAAAATAGTTTGTACTTACCTCTTATTAACTGAGCACGAGGTCTGTATGGGCTTGGATAGGCCAGTACATGGGCTTGTATAGGCCAAATGTTTCAGGTCCCAATGGCGCAACCCCATAAAAAAGTCCTAGCTTACATACCCCCTCCCCCAAGACTGGAAAAGGCTCAAGATAAGTGGAGGAGACAATTTCTTATCCATCTATGAAACTGGTAGTTTATTGTCCAGGTATTATTTACAGCCTGTTTCTTCATAATAATCATCTTATTACTTTCAACACTCAATTGAAAATCGACACAGAGAATCCCTTTCCTGATTATCTTGATGTAATTTCCCGATGTGATTCTCTTTGTTCATTTACCTAGTATATGAAATGTTGAATTTTCAGCCTGTGATAGTGGATTCTTTGGCTATGGCTGTCAATCTATTTGCCAGTGTTATAAAGATAACACCATATCATGTGATCCTGTTGATGGCCACTGCTACTGTAACCCGGGATGGACTGGGAAGGAGTGCACCTTGTGTGAGTACAATATATAATTAATACCTTACAAAGCTTGTGTAGGGAAGCATTCCAGTATCATAAACCACCTTGTTTTTAAAGAAATACATGTAGCTACATATCTTGCAAGCTCAGTGGTGTGATTGACCTATTGATGGAATACTGACTATCATGACATACAGTTGTGTGACAGAAATGCTGCATTACCCAGTTAAACAACGGCTTCAGGTAAACTACGTTATTGTTGTGTATTTTTTGTCAACTGATGTTCTTAAAATCTTGACACCAAGATGAATTACGTATAGGGGAATCCTTGTTTACAATATTTGCCTCATTAGTATAAGCAATTCAGTTTCTGATGGAGCTACAAATAAATCAGTTCTGAATATTGAAAGTTCATAGTATGATTAACTCTGCCGATGAATATGAGCCCGATGTATTAAATACTTCTTGCACAACACGGGCTTGAAAACTCAAAATTTTACAAAGAATGTATGAGCTCATTAGCACTTTTGCCACCCAGAGATTTTGCAGTTTTTGAAAGACAATTTCTCCTTGAATATTAGATATTTTGTTTCACTAGCACTTTAACTTCCTGGAGCCAATTTATATCTAACATATTTCCTTCTGCAAGTAAAGACGTATGCAAATGAGCAAAAATGTAAACAATGTCGTCAGCAAGGATCCCCCTATACACATGTAACAAAAATTTATATTCTACTAACATCGTGGAATGCACTGAAAACTGGCTCCTACGTTGTCTCCACTTCCCTTCTCCGGAAGGAGAGGTCCTGGAAACGAGGTTTGTGGAGCCCGACGTGCTTATTGTTATTAGCGTGTACAGCGATAGCTAAGTGTTGTTCTTGCAGTCCTTGTCACCACAACAAATCACCACAACAAACAAACGAACTAGGAAGTTTTTTTCTCTTAGTTTGTCCAAGAGGAAAATTTGGTCCAAATTGTTCCAAAGATTGCAAGTGCAGGGAGGACTCAACAGAGAACTGTGATCACGTGACTGGAGCATGCACCTGTCTCGAGGGGTGGACTGGGGACGAGTGTGACAGGAGTAAGTGATGTTTAATTACTTTCAAATTGAAGGCCTAACTAAATATTATCAGTTGTTTAAGATAGAGAAATATCAACAGAGCAGTAAAGAACGATTTCCAGGGCTGCAAATAACTGTCGGTCATCGGCCATTGGCCGACCAAAATTTGCTCATGTCCGACGAAATCCGAAATGTGGTCGGACATGATGTCCGGACAAATATTTTATCGTAAATCATTCTACAGCAACGATGAATAAAAATCTACCGTGATTAAGTTGGTGACGTCCGACCACAATTTTGTTTTGTCCGACC
>Ga0126337_10001483_pt1 | contig 14228 bp, 5 predicted proteins | sample DipCmetagenome_FD_92527 | JGI IMG/M metagenome (GOLD analysis project Ga0126337, IMG submission 92527) | Coral microbial communities from La Bocana,Puerto Morelos, Mexico - Diploria C A metagenome | ecosystem: Host-associated > Invertebrates > Cnidaria > Coral | place: La Bocana,Puerto Morelos... | reverse complement strand
TGTGGAGGTGCGTGGGGGGGTGGTGTGCGGGGGTGGTGGGGTGGGTGGGTGGTGGGGGGGGGGGGGGGGGTGGGGAGGTAAAAGGTGGGGAGGGGGGGATAAGTGGCACCCTACTGGGAGATATATACGACATTTAGATCACAGTACGTGTATTTAGATCACCGTACCTAATAATTTGTAAATTTATTTCCAGCTGCTCCTGTCCTGGACAAATCATATGCAAAGGCCTACTCCTGGGAGAACACTGATCACATCCCTTGTGTTCTTGCAAAAGGCAGTCCAACACCATCGTTTTCTTGGAAATTTGGGATATGTGGTGAACCTGATAAGGCTAAGAACTGCTTCTGGCTACCCATTCAAAATAAATACATTAAAAATGAAGATACCAAGAGCACCTTGGAGGTACCTACTGAAATGTTCGGGCAGTATTTGGTGTTCCGGTGTACAGCGAACAATGTGGCTGGGAGCGATGAAATGATTGCCAGCCTCTATCCCCCATCTGGAAAGTAACTTGTCTGTTTTCGTAAGTTAATACACTTATCTTATTGTACATGTTGATGTTTATGATGTTGTATATTTTTACAAGAGTTTTTGTGTTTGTGCAAGTAGCAAGCAAGGAAATACAACCGAAATCGCTAGCCACCAGCTAAGTAACTTTGTAAGCACTTCGTTACTTGATTTACAGGTGTACAGCATCTGTATGCCAAGGTAACTACCTGATTAAGAAACATTGCCTTATTTAGTGTTCAGCATGACATCGAGTTTGACAGTTGCGTGATCTTTCGCACCCGTAACTGCCAACTAGAACTCACTTAAGCTAGTAAATATGCTAGCAAAATCGTTCATTTTGTTTAAACGCAAAAACTATTTCTGTTTGGCAGGATTCTGTACGATTTCATTTAATCCTTAATAACCAACTCTTCTGTAGCTCCAACGAATGACAAACCTCAAATGTTTAATGACGAATCATACGGACGCATTTGTTTCCCAGTTAGGTATATGAAAGCCCTAACGTCCCCTAACGTGTAAATATTCCAGATTAACGTTGTAGATATTCCTTTGGAGAATTTAGTCACCTTGTTCACTCTCACCCCATACCTAGACTTGAATTTGCCACGTTTTTATAGAGAGAAGATAGAAGTTGGGTCAGTTAAGCCCGTTTGCTAGTCACGAGAGATAATACTACTTAACAAGCAGGAAGTACAAAGAACAGTTCACCGCGATAACTGTTGATTAATTTTATTTTTGCTTTTTGGTTTCCTCAGTTTTTGACCGCAAATTTTATTGCATGCGTTAGTATCACTATATTCATTGTCGTGAATTTTACTTCATTATTATGTTACAATTGTAAGTTTAGCTTTATGAGAGATGAAATTTTCATTTTAAGTAAGAGGTAGTGCTTCTTTGATCATAACTTTTATCATCCTATGTTCTAAAAAATGGTTTTCACTTGAGTGACAAAAGTAATTTGTGTTTACTTTTGTTTTGCATTACTAGGATTCGCGATTAGCATAAAATTCTTCGCGCCGCCTCCCACTTTGTCACCCAATCAGAGGTAAATCCAAAATCGATCATTCGCGACTCGCTCGCACACGTTTTTCCACTTTTCACATCGGTCACGTGAAGTTGCATCGCGTTTTGATTGGTTCACTGAGTCGTCTGTGCCCTTTCCAGGTTGTGATTGGTCAGATTGATCAGTTAAGTTTTTAGTCACTCAAATGAAGACCACTCTAACTTGTATCGTTGAACAAATTACGGAATAATGTATCCTACATAAAGTTATGTTTTGTTGTTACTGTAACATAAAATGTCACTTAATAAAGAATGTATTTACTCAAATATCTCGCTGTGAGTCTTGAAATAGAACCTCTGTCCATCGTACTTCTTTCGTGTTCAGACCAGGCTTTTTTATAGGGCTGCAAGATTTTTTTCTTTAGGGGGAGGGGGTGATGCGGTTTGGGGCCTTTATCTTAAAGTTATTAGCTATTACGATGAAGTTTGTTAGTATTTGAGGTCCATAACATAGAACGATGACGTCACATGACGTAAAGTGACACCGTCGTTTCCAGTCAGACGCTACCTTCTGTAATAGATTTAAAATAGTCAAATTCATCGAGACAACTTAAGATAAACTAAAACAATAAGTTACCGCAAGAAAGATTTCTTTTAAATGAGAAGCATCAAAGTTAAAATTTGAAATGCCTGCCTGGTTACTATGGTAATAAAAAGATCCTTTAATAACTGAATATTACAACTGAAGTAGAAATGTTCTGTTTCTTGGTTTACCTTCAAATAACACTTTCATGAAGACAGGAGAATTTGTCTCTTATTGAAGTGTTCGTGGTGGAGTGTTCAACAGCTCTATTACTCCACCATGAGGCTGTTTCAGCATTGTCCGTCCAGTCCTCCAGGCCAGCCAAAGGCCTTGAATGGTTGCTTCTTCATTATCAAGGCGAGGTTAGATTGCACTTAAGCTAAACTGAACCACAGTCCTACTACACGATCGAGGATAGACAGAAGTGAGAGAGTTGAGATTCTTACCCGCGAACTCAACACCGCAATGACTCCTGAAAACGCTCTAGTCAAGACCGCTTTTTTAGGTGTCCACAACATTAGCCATTCCGTTTCGTTACAAGAAGGAAAAACTGGGGGGGGGGGGGGTTGGGGGGGAGATTGGGTGAAATACCCTTCAAGAAAACAAATTTTAGAAATTGAGGGTTTGGGAAATCTTTTTCAAATTTTACCCAAGAAACGTCGCCATCACTCTTGTTAAAAAGAAGAAAAAGGGGGGGGGGGGGGGGATTGGGGAGAGATCTGGATGAATCACCCTTCCATAAAACAAATTTTGAAACTTAGAGGTTTGGAAATGCTATTTCCAGTGTTAACCAAGAACTATTTGTAATTTATGCGTATAGCGAATTACTTCCTACACTGTCTCAGCAAAACAGTACAGGCTGAAAAAAGTATATCACTTGCAAACGACGTCAATTACAAAATAACAAAACCGACTTTCTCTCAAGCAAATGTTTTACCTGTCAGAGATTCTGTCTGGTCTTAGTTCGTTATTGAACTGTCGGAGTTGCCTTAGGGGCAAACGCAGACTTCATCAACAAACTTCAGTTTTTGGCTGTTATTTTTGTGCATCACTCCACAACGGTAAAAAAAAATACATGACGTACAAATATGAATTGGGGGAGTGGGTACATAGAGGTTATCCAGCGGAACGACTAGGAGATGAGATTTTATTTTCAACTTGTCTGTTTTTACTGTTGGGCTAAAAAAACTTCGGGGGGCGTGCCCCCCGGCACAGTCCCCTTCCTTCAGTACTGCATTCTGAAATCACTTAATTATGGATGTCTAAAATGTTCTTTCTCCCTTGTCCGTTTAATTTGATATTTATTTATTTACATATTCTGGAAAAAAGTATAATATTTACTGTACAGTATTTACAACTAATATACACAGCAAACAGCCCCTGTGTGTATGCCTGGATTTATGACAGGGGCAGTTAATAAAAGAAATGCCACCCTGCTTTTTCTTACATGCTAGACACTATCTTCAAATTAACGGCTAGAAGATAGAAATATTCAAGTCAATTATTCCTCCACCCTCTTATCTTCTTTTTGCTGTTCTTTTCTATCTTGTTGGCCTCTTGCAGTGATTTGTAGGTCTGCAGGAAATGCGAAATCCATGTGTATAACTCACTTAGGGCAAAATTTGGCACTTGTCTTTAATCACCTTTTCATAAGTCCTGTAGATTTTCTAAAATACATATACGTATGCATGGATAATATAGAAAGAAGCAGAAAACAGTCTCTTAGTGAGAGCTGATAATATCAGTGTGTGAATAATTTTTAGTTTTAAAAGACTTACGACAGCGCGATTGGTTACCTCTAACACTGCGTTGCTTGCATTTGTCGTGAGGTGCTCGGACTCTGTTTTGATTCAGTGGAGGGTAATAATTGGGATCTCTCAATTAGAATTCGTCTACGAAGTTTTAGCAAAGATAATGGTTCTCTGAGTTTCTCCACGGTGAAGTCTGGACATAGCAACATCATTGTCTTCTTCTTCCAAATGCGACGACCCAACTCGCCTAGCGGTGGAACTGAGAAAACGACATCTGAAAAAGTAGCACAGCTGAAGGCTAAAGCTCTTTAACGCCTGACGGTAATTTGTACTGAACAGAAAGAGAATAAAAGGATTGATTGCCGTGCTGAGAGATGGAAAAAGATAAAAAAATAAAGCTAACATAACCATACATTTATCGCGGACAAATAAACCTGGATGGAACATTTTTAGAGCCAGATAAATACACAGTGGAGTCCAGCAGATGAAAAAAGCAACGACTATTGATATCAAGATTTTCGTGATCTTTTGGTTCTGTTGTTGTCTCTTGTTGGCGAGTTGGTCTTGTGCCTCATCTGCAGTGTTTGGGCGATTTCTGACAGTCTTCACAATGCGAATATAAAGAATGGTCATGGCAAAAAGTGGAGCGCAGTAAAACACTAGGAATCCGGTGAAGTTGAAGATGGCGCCTACCAGTTTATCCCACACCATCCTGCAGAAGGTTTGATTATCCACTTTGACAATTTTTGTGTAAAGGAAGTACGGAAAGCCACAAACAACTGGGACGATCCACGTCAGCACCATTAAAGTAAGGCGAATTCTTCCTCGCGCAAAAATCGTTGTCTTCAAAGGAAACACAATTGCGACGTACCTGTCCACAGCAATCAGGACTAAACTCAGAACTGAGACAACCTGTGATATTCCCCTGAAATACATTCCTAGTTTGCACACAACGGTAGCCACAGGCCCAGCGATGAAGACTCTGGTCGTCAGCATCCCTTCAGCTGCGTACAGAAGCCAGTTAAAACAGGCGCAAAGAAGATCTGATACCGCCATGTTGATTATGTAGTAGTTTGTGCTCGTTCGCAGGCTCTGGGTATTTACAAAGCACGCCATTACAATGAGGTTTCCAATAAATGTTGCCACACTAACCGTAGATAGAAGTACTGTAAACAGCGTGGAAATCATGGCGGGGCAAGATGGTTCAGGGCTGTAGACATCCGGTGGCTGAACCGTAGAGTTGTTCATAATGCCCGCACAAGAAGCTGAAACGTATTTTTCTTTGTTGTTTGTTATGAGCAAAAGGGTCCAGCTCAGCGTGAACGTACTGATGACTGAAGAGCGCTGTGTAATAGAGAGGAAGAAAAGATAACAACTGATCAATTAAAGAAATGAATTTTATTACATTATCACAAGTCCCGGGGGTGCTCTCCAGAATTTTTGGTGGGGGTATGTGCCCCGAATTTCAGAGCAAAATCTCTGATTTTCAATAGCCGATTTTCAATACCCGATTTCCATACCCGAATTCTTTATTTACTACAAAAGGACATTTGCATACACCACAAATGAAAACAATTAAAACTTGGCTCTAAAATATGACTGCAGCTAGCCACATACAGCGTACATTTGTGTAAACATTCACAAAGGGCTACAAATTGGTCAATGTGCAAAGCCAGGGGGAAAAACACCTCCCGCTATTTATCACCAAAATGGTCAAAATCTATATCCTATTTTAGACCAAAACCGCTCAATGACCATACCCTTTGTCCATGAAGCCCATGAAAAATGTACACCTCCCCCCTGGCCATACGTAAACGGGTAATAGGCAAGTAAGCGCGCATTCAGTAAATAAGTTCATAAAGTAATTTAGCGTGCAAGAGTGATGCATTTCGTAGACGTTTTGCTAAAAATATAATCTGTATTGATAATGGTTTAGTTAAATTCCAAAAAATGAATCTATGCCTTGAAAAACACAGAGAATGCGCATGAAATCTCGTGCTGGCTTTGAAAACACATTCAACAAGAGGCCTAGAGGCCTTAACGCGGATGCTTTTTTTTTTAAGTTTGCAATAATTATCATTGGTCTCTGTGTGACTACCAGGAACTACCATTGGCTACAATGTAGCTGTAGCCAATAACAACTTGCGTTACTATTTGCGACTACCATGAAGAAAAAACAAAAAAAAAACAAAAAAAAAACAAACTCGTCCCAATTTCTAACGCGGATTGCTTCGCATCCGCGTAATAAGCCCCCCGCTGTTTGTCATTAATGATCAGTTGTTTACATCTAGATAACTATGTACTCCGGACATAAATCCCTGCCAGTTTGCTCCTGTAGTTTTCAGTATTTTGAAGAAAAGCGGAACATGTTAGTACTGGGATAAGCACGTATATTTAGTTCCTGTTAGAGAGATAATAAAGCGATTTGCGTACATCAGCGGGAAAGAGGGTCCTTGTGATAAGGAGAATTCAGCTGCTTTATTAATAATTGTAAGGTATGTTTAGGAGAAAAAGTGATGGTATCATGATAAAGAAATTTGCGCACATCTTCATTGAGAGACACGAGACACTTTGTAATGGGGACAATTCAGCTGCTTTATTAATGATTGTAAGGTACATTTAGTTCGTGTTAGATAATTAGAGACGTGATCAAGATAAAGCGATTTTTGAACAGCGGACGTGAAATTATACACAAGGCTCTGTGCTACGAGGAAAAACGCAGACGTTTGGGTATCTGTTCAACAACTTAACATGAGCGAAACACATTCAGAACCCGTAAGATCATTGCCCACGCATGCGTTGTAATTTCTAATTCAGTTGTTTCTCAACATTGTTGAAGGGTGCATGAAACAACCCAAGAAAGATAAACTAATGTTGACTGGCATTTGCTTCATTGCTGCTGAATTAGCATGTTCACAGTTCATATACTTAACAAGTTCTTTCATTTAAAACATGACAGGACATCTCTTGCACAGTGGAACCCCAACAATCCGGTCATCAAAGGACCACAAAAATATGGCCGTATTAACGGGGTGGCTTTATTAAAGAGGTTCTTTAAATAAAAAAAAATGACTGACTGTGGTTTTCTTTGGGCCAGAATAAACTGGCCGTAATACTGACGTGGCCGTAAGGTGGGTTTACAACGTATTTGTGAAACGTAATATGTGTTACCAGCCATTATTTACAAGTTCATCTCTCTTGCGTCCTTAAGACATACCCAGTGCGTGTCTTCGTCATAAAACGTAACGAAATGATAGACGGAAGTTTAGCAATATAACAAATTACAAAACTAATCAGTTCCATATATAATATGCTGGTCGCCCGGTGTACATTGCGAAATTCATCAACGAAAGCATCTTATAAAATAAATACATAATTTAACTTACACGGACTTGGCTAAGTGTGTAAGAAAGAATTTGCATAAAAGTTTTTTGAAAGTTTGCAATGAGTTCAGTAGTAACTTTGTTTCCTCGTTCGAACTGAATATAATTAAACAGCGACTCTGCGAAAGCGAAACGGAAAAACGACAAAGACAACACTCTTTTAACGACGGAGTTTCACTATGCAAGTCGTTCTTTGAACTCAGTCTGCCTGACTGAAAATGTTCAGTCAACAAGCGACGCTATCGATTTTGGTATCGTTAATAACCTTTTTAACGGATTCTTACCTCTTCGAAGTAAGTTCCAAGAATGTCACTAGCGGTCCTCTAGGAGTACATTCAAACAGATAGTTCATTATCCTCATTGCGATCGAGGTCTATGATTTTTAAAACATAACAAGACGTGCTTGTTACCCCCTGATGCGAGCGATAGGAATTAAATATTCTATGTGACGCCTGATAGGTGAGGTAACGAGCAAGAAAATTGAGGATACAAAGACTTCCTTTGTTATGTATTGTTATTTTTTTTCACTACTCGCAAAATTGTCATTTAATTTGCAAATCGCGTTCTGCGATCCAGAACACTATTCGCTCTGGGGGTCTGTGCACACACAAAAAAAAACAATGAGTTTTCCAATAACGAAACGTGATGAGCGCCTTTGAGCAATTTCAAATTTAAACATTTAACAAATTATTTTTTAAGTAGGGTGGCTATTTATGCATGTCATCGAATTAATTAAAAACACCATCGATAATTTCCGAAAATTTGCTATGGAAGAATTACCTAATTGCTCGACAGTGAAAAAAGGACCCGAGCCACAATTAATATAAAAGATACAAAAATAATTATTTAATTTCTTTTTTAATTTTTTAGCGAGTAGTTTTTAAAATTGAGCAAAAAATAGATTTGTGCACATATTTCCCAACGTACGCCACATTACATACAAAATAACTGAACCCTGGTAGCCCTGGCAGGAAGAATCTCGTCAAGTGCACCTGATATATTTGCCTGTATTCGCAAAAACATAGTCTTACAGAATTTGCTTTGTCACTAATGATCTTGATTTTGTCGCTTTCGACAAGGCTTATCGTAGTTCAGATAGAAGAAACCAACTCTTCTGTAGGCCTTTTGAACCAGAAAGACAAAATTCACGATCTCTTCATTCAATCATGAATTGGAAATTTAGTTAATTACAATTGTAAATTTATTTAGCACCGGGCAGGCGAAGATATACTATCCGAAATGCAATTATTATTATTATCATATGGAACAAATAAAATAACTAGATAAATTGTGAAACATACAGCAAGCAGTTGTCTACATTCCATACTAGGTAAGTTTAATTTTACAAGCTGGTGCATTTGCAAAAAAAAGAAAAGAAAAGAAAAACAATACAGCAAGTTACGAAAATAAAGAGCACAATTCTACGGGCGTGTTTTTGGAAAATCTCTCAGATGTATATTCAAACATTTTAGTCAAAAGATGTTCACTTGTAATTTGTAAAGCCTCAGTTCGTAGCAGCTTTCTTCTAGATCTGTTATCCACTGATTGAGTAACTTGCTTGGCCACTGCTCCTTAATAAAGTGGACTATTGAGTAAGAATACCGACTAATGTGTATAACAATCCACGTTCGATACATCAATATTCTAACATTGTTCCGAGGCTTTCAGGACTAATGCCTATATTTGGTATTTATTATTCTTTGTATCCAAGTCTCTTTGGGAATTGAGAGACAAAAGAAACTTAACAAATTTGCAATTTTGACCTGAAAGACTCGGACCAACGTTTGAATATTGATATATAGAACGTGACCCATTACTTAAACCAATTTATCGACCGACAGACAATTTTATGAATTCACAGTTAATTCCATACAACTCAATGTTGGTCACAGTAGGTGGCCAACAAAAACCACGATGCTTATTTTAAAAATTCATATAAATTTTTATCAAATTTGGACCTGATCTTCCGTGTTAAAATTTCTGATCTTCACAGACGTAAAAAACATTGTATCGTTCGAAGCTTACTGTAAGTTGAACACCTAAAAATATGGACCTTAATTTCTTCATGAACCTGTACGTGACCTTAGTCAATTTTATAATTAAAATTCTAAAAAGACTATTGTATTCAGTGTTTGAGTAAGAAATATCATTGAATCTCAGAAAACAATTAGATATAACGCTTCAAGACAGCTAATTGATATAATGACATCAGTTTTTTCACAAATTTTCCTTGCAACCGAAACTACACAGCGTTTCGGTTTTTGCTACATATTTTTTGCATAAGCCCGTAAAAACTAACTCCATTCAATTACTTCTGTTCAATAAATGGAAAATTTATCATCATCATATCTCGCCGCGACAGTAGGCGAAATTTAATGACTCTTAAAACTAGTAAAGGAAAATTGATGCAATGTATTAACAGCTTCTTAAAACTGCATGCGATATGATAGATCCCTAACAAAGAGTTTGCGGATGATCGCAATTTTTTCATTTGTCTGACTGGGGCGCGATATTTAAGATTGTCGAAATTATAGTAAGATCAAACTTGGTCATTGAATATGTTAAAATTCTCCTTTCTGTTTGACACGTATATATATATCTGCCCGATAATGCATACTACCCATAAGAACGAATCAAATAATATGTTGCGCATCTAAAAGCGGAAGCAATGTGTCGTTTGGAACAAATTTTAACTTTGGATGCAAAGTTAACTATGTGATTCTCAATTGTTTTTGCCTTCTCGCAGACAGGCTAGACTTTAAATTTGTTTTATGACTGCTGCTGTGTAAATACGGACAGAGAAAGCTTTACTCGACCTTAGCCGTTGAGATAGAAAGAAAAGGCAGAAAGAGGAGTTCATGATGGTGATGATTTTTCAAATATACAAAAAAAACTTTACCTTGACGTGTGTCTCGTTCAGTCCTTCAGTTTATTGTCGGTGTTGACCGTGACTAGTTGTTTACAAGAAAGGACAATCTTCTTTCTTTATAATAGAACGTTTCGGTGTAAAAATAAATATTTACTTTAAAGAGCCAGTAGATACGCTAATTACCTCGTGCTCACGTGACCAAAGTCAGTGGGAAAGGAGTTGTACATTAGGGTTAGTGTAATCCAGAAACCTTAACCCTAATCGTAACTCTTACCCTAAACCCTGAGAATATGTTTTATAGGAAGTATTGAGGCTGAAAGTTGCGAAATTTTAAGAGGTAGTATTTTGTAAATAAACCCGACGCTGAGATTTTGAAAAGAATATAACTTTGTGTATCAAGTCTATTAACGAAATCGCTTAAAATTCTTCTTTTCTCTGAACGGCAAAACTGACCAAAATGCAACCAAAACAACACTAGCCGTGTGTTTGATGCTAATAACATTTCTTAAAAACGTTATGTGCGTCTCATCAGGCCTTAATGCCTGCAGGCTGGCTTCAAAATACATCCGAAACAAGGTCTGTCACATGCTATAATCTAATCTAAGAATATTCACAAGAATATTCTCAGCCTAAAATCGGCTGAAAAATAAGAATATCCAGCCTCTGCCGGGAAACAATATTCTTATAAAAAACGAGTGTGTGTGGTGGTTTTACTGCATTCCTGTGTAAGTGAGTAACCATTCTTTCAGCGTCCCTAATGTGAGATTCCTGTGAAGGGCATTCCTGGAAACCCACGAGCTTATCAATTTTGTATGCGAAAGACAGGCATAAAACTTGAATTGACGACAGTTTGTGCTTTTGATTTTGGCAACCACGCTGTACAGATTCAAGACACTCAAGGACTGGCATGCGCACCTCGGAAGACGCAGCCTTTTTTCACAGCATTTTATTAGTGTTTGATTTTGTTAGTGTCCGAGCCTACGGTTCATACAACTCGGTCGCGTTATAATCAATTTTGACAACAAATGAAACGTGATTGAAGGGACGAGTTGGCTTAGTGACGCAAAGGTTATTTTCTTCAGTGTTTGATTAAGAAATATCATTAAATTCTTGGAAAACAATTAGATATAACACGTCAAGACAGCTGTTATAATTACTTCAGCCTTCACAAATTTTCCTTGCAACGAAACCACAAACGTTTCAGTTTTCTTCAGATCTTGATTCTTGCTAAAGACCGTGAAAACTAACTCTATTCAGTCTAAGTCTGAAATTTTGAAATATAAATTAAAGAAAAATCTTTACCCCTTTTCAATGCGTGGCAAATTTAATGACTCTTAAAACTGGTAAAGGAATAATGATGCAATGTATTAGCAAAGAGTGTGCGGATCGCAATTGTTTTCATTTGTCTAAGATGACTGGGGTGACGACATCTAAGATTGTCCGGAAACTATTTCAGAATCAAACTTGGTCATGGAAAATGTTAAAATTCTCTTTTGTGCTTCACACGTATAGATATCTGCCCGATAATGCATGATAATCACACGAATGAATCAACCTTTGCATTTAATATGCCGCTCCTATGAAAACCGGCGGAAGCAATGTGTCGTTCTGAGTTCATAACAAATTTTAACTTTGGATGCAAAGTTAACTATGTAGTTTTTATTTTTGCCTCTTCGCTGGCAGGGTGGACTTTCAATTTACTTTATGACTACAGCTGTATAAATACTGTAAGAGGAAGCCTTATCCGATCTTTGCCGTTCAGTCATAAAAAACAGTTACAAAGAGGGAAGTTAAAGATCTCTGGAGTTGTTCTTTTAACCAAAAAACAAAATACACTTTACCTTAACGTGCGTGTGTCTAGTTCAATCCTTCAGTTTATCGCCGGGGTTCATCGTGACTAGTTGTTTACAAGAAAGGACAATCTTCTTTCTTCAATAGAACCTTTCGGAGTAGAAATAAATATTTACTTTGTAGAGCCAGTAGGGAAAGATACGCTAATTACCTCGTGCTCACGTGACCAAAGTCAATGGGGGAGGTATACATTAGGGTTAGGGTAATCCAGACACCCTAACCCTAACTCTTGCCCTAAACCCTGAGAATATGTTTTATAGGAAGTATCGAGGCTGAAAGTTGCGAAATTTTAAGAGTATTTTAAGAATAAACCCGACGCTTAGATTTCCTAAAGAATTTAATTTTGTGTACGTTTTTGCCAAAACCGTACAAAATTCTTCCTTTTTCTGAACGGCAAAACTAGCCAAAATGCAACCAAAACAACACTAGCCGTGTATTTGATGCTAATAACATCTGTGCGTCTCATCAGGCCTTAATGTCTGCAGGCTGGCTCCCAAATACATTCAAACACAGACTCTGTCATATGCTATAATCTAATAATATTCACGAGAATATTCTCAGCCTAATATCTGCAGAAAAATAAGAATATTCAGCCAGGTTCTGCCGGGAAAACAATACTCTTAAAAAAAACGAGTGTTTGTAATGGTTTTACTATAGACCAGTGTAAGTGTAGCCTCCTACGCAGACGTTCTTACGGGTTCGTCTAAGTGAGTAACCATTCTTTCAGTGTCCCAAATGTAAGATTCCCGAGATGGGCATTTCTGGAAACCCGCGAGTTCTTCAATTTTGTCTACGAAAGACAAGCATAAAACGTTAAATTGACGGCATTTTTGGGCTATTGATTTTGGCAACAACGCTGTTAGTGTCCTAGCCTACGGTTCACACAACCCGCTTGAGCTATAATAAAAAGTTTTGACGACAAATGACAGGCAAAAACGTGAAAGAAACTGGGAACACCTGCGTGTCAACGCAGAAACATGTCCCCTTGACATGCATGTTTCCCCAGTAGTTCGAAAGCAATTATTACACTTCATGCATGCTATAAGCCAGCGTAGTAACGTAGGCATCGTGACGTCTGAGGACCACACTTTGCTAATCTTAATAAATACTCCATCAGCCGGACAAGTACTTTGACAACAAGAATAAGCTAGAATAAACTGAATTCTGAAAATGAAAATTCGGTCAGAAATTTATGTATTGATCAAGTAGAATGTATACTTTATTGTTTCCTTTCTCCGCACTTAAAATATATATTTATATATCCACTTACATATCAGTCATCTATTGTCTTCTTGAGTTTCTTGCGTTAAGATATTTATTTTCGATGGCAGTAAAAATAACGTCGAACGCGCTGCAATAATCTTTCGCTACTGTTAATGGGTGCTAATGGTGATCAGTCACGTTAGGAAGCCGTAATGACATTTCCACGAGCAATTTATTCCGGTTAGTTTTTAAAGAAAGGCTGTAAAACCTTGTAAAGCAGAAAGAGAGTATCGTTCCTACAGCCACAGGGAGTAACCTCACGAAATATCTCGAAGTAAGTCTTTCTGTTTCAGTGGCTCCAGGAAAACACTTGGAAAACCGCACAAACTTTAAGAAAACTCACAACTTACCGCAAGACCGACTTTGTTGTTTATCCCGGCACTTTTTACGACGATTGCAACATTTCTTTACCTCACAAAAGTCAATACTGAATTGAGAAATTCTGTACCTTCGAAATGCACAAAATTAACGTCATTGGCAATCGGCTTGTGCAAATACGACCGTTACTTCACAAACGCACCATTTAAAGCAATGGGAAATATTTCATTTTCTACAACGACTCTTGAAGATTTCTATCAGACGCCAAAAACGGTTATTTCGTTTTGTAAATAATCAGTTAGTCATAAAATTGCAACTCAAGAAGTTTAATTGCAACTCAAGTAGTGAAAATCCAGCTGAAAGTTTTCGCCAGTATTTTTCACTTCCACCGAAGATAGGCAACAAATTCCCGATTTTATAAAGCTTTAAAGTTGTAGAATTTTTGTGCGGTGGTCGTATATGAAGTGAGCCCACACTAAGCCTTTTAAATTCCTCTTGCTTTGTCTACGGTATAGACGAATGTCACGTAACACAATTATAAATATATCTTATTAGACATTTTAGTGTGTAGTATCGCTGTATATTTTTACGAGTCATGCAGTATTTTGGCGAGCCCGAAGGGCGAGTCATAATACAAATGATGAGTAAAAATTTACAGCGATACTACACACTAAAATGTCTAATAAGAGATTTATTAT
>Ga0126337_10001480_pt1 | contig 14238 bp, 7 predicted proteins | sample DipCmetagenome_FD_92527 | JGI IMG/M metagenome (GOLD analysis project Ga0126337, IMG submission 92527) | Coral microbial communities from La Bocana,Puerto Morelos, Mexico - Diploria C A metagenome | ecosystem: Host-associated > Invertebrates > Cnidaria > Coral | place: La Bocana,Puerto Morelos... | reverse complement strand
TTATTATTAATTTTTCTGACCCTTTCAGTAGTCGCTTTGTAGCTAGCATAAAAGACTTCATGCCCAGATCCTATCATATATCATTAACTTTATAACTTATAACTTTACAGATCCTTAACTTTAAATGTGGTAGACAGGATTGCTTTGAAAAGAGAAAGTTTAGATGTGTATAACACAAAAGATAACTTGCTTTTATCAACTGGGTCGATAATGTGAATTGGCCTCCATAAAGAGATTCGAAAGCTGACCTCTCGAGCGTTAGCCTTTCGTCGGAGCGAATCTATTCTCTCCGACGAAGGGCTAACGCTCGAAACGTCAGCTTTCGGATCTCTTTAAGGTGGCCAATTCACATCATCCTGACCCAGTTAATAAAACGAAATCACATAACCCAAAAGACCGGGTTGCGGTTAGAATTCGACCACGAGATTGTCTCATCGCTCACCTGACAGTGTTTTCCATTAAAAGTCGTAATTGAAATTTCAGATAATCTGGTTCGATAGTTCCCAATGATTATAGAATTTTTGAAAACCATCCCAATTGCAAAATTTTGATCTTACCATTCTCAAAACAACAGGCACCAAAAAGAACCCCTGCAAAATATCATCTTAAGTGACTCGCCACTCACCGCGATCACAATTTCAGTGAAAGCCAGTACGACGAGGGCCGTGAGGATCGACTTAGACTGCATCTCGTAGATATTCAGTACCTCTGTATAAATCGTTCCTCCTCAGTTCCTTTTGAAGTGTTTGTTATGAAAAGAATACCCTGCACGGTCTTTTATACACTTAGGTAAAAACAAAGACGCGGAAGAGCAATAAACGATGTTGAGGTAAATTGACTGATATTTAACAGGCAATCTAAGCTCGATAGTCAGATGTTTTGGAATCGCACATAAAGTTTCACAACTGAAAAAACACTAACTATCAACACTTCCACAACGAAATGGACTGAAAACAAATAAGCAATACTTAAAACCCACAACGTTTTCTTCGCATCAAATAGGGGCTACTGTCCTTGTAAATACAAAACACAAATATGTATAAACCTTTGCGACATTCCAGTATGAAAGCCGCCTTTAGGCAAAGAAAGCTGAGAAAATATCCTGGCAATGTGTATTCAGCCCTCCAAAGTGCGTTCAACTGTTTTCCGCTAGTCTAGGTGTGCAGATTCGGGATCTCTAAAACCCTCGGCGATATGTCGAAACCGTTAGAAAGTTTAAGTAACTGACTCTGAGGGCAACATCGATTAAAGGAACGAATTTCTAGGTTCTCTAAAGTTATTAACTTTGTTTATCACTGTCAAAACTATTGCAAACCTGAATCTGAGACACATGGGATCGATAAATTTGACACAAAAAATTAACTGTCGTGGTTCACTTTCTCAAGACAACGCAAAATTTGGTCATTTCACGTCACTGTATCGCAGAGGGCGACAAAGGATTGTATCAAGACTTATAACGAACGTACACAGTCATTGATGACAGATCATATATTTGAACTGCGGAGAAAGATATGAATTTATGATTGATTATCGCAGCTACACACAGAACTTAGCAGTTGTGAGTTGAAGTCTGAAAAAAAATTCAGGCCTGAACGGGATTCGAACCCAGGACCTCTGCGATACCGGTGCAGTGCTCTACCAACTGAGCTATCAAGCCATCTGGCAGCTGGTTATTTTGTGAGTTCGTAATATACCCGTAGAAGTTGAAGGATGCGAATGAATATATGACAGTTCATATATTTGAACTGCGGAGAAAGATATGAATTTATGATTGATCATCGCAGCTACACACACAACATGAGCAGTTGTGAAATTAAAGGTTAAAGGAATCGAATCCCGTTCAGGCATGAATTTTTTTCAGGCTTTAAATTGTGTGTGTAGCTGCGATGATCAATCATGAATTCACGTGCACAATCACTGTTCTGCTCATGGAACAGTCTACCGGGCTATGTAAACTCTCCTTTGGGCCTGAGGCTATTTTGTGTTGTCAGCTTTGGATTTTGGTGAATTTTAAAACGCTTCCACGAAAGCTTTTATCGAAATCTGAGGGAATTGTCCTTGTTTATTTTATGTGTTAACGAAGACGGATTTAAATCGCCTTGGGTTTGGGAACAGCTGTAATCAAGTTTGATTGCATTTGTTTATTAGTTCCACGACATATCCACAGGAGCGAACCTGAACCAAGGAACGTAAATACTGTCTGCTGTATTTATCAGAGGAAATACTCGAATCAGTTGCTCGGAGTTTGTTACGATAACCGAGCACGCGATTGCAAATGTTTTCTTATATTTGTGCTTCCAGTTTAGAATAATGTACGTAAAAAAGTATGCTGTGAGTAATATATTAATCACGATATTTGAAGGCTACCGTCACGCAACGTATCAACAAATCGTTGTTCATAAAAGGGACCTTTTCATTCGCATGTACTGTGACACATATCTCTCTGTAAAACCTCAGTTGTTGAAGAAAACTGTTGATTGTAGCAGCAGACAAGAGGTTGAAAATCAGCTAGTCAACGCACTCAATTTTTGATTACTACTAGTTATAACTCCATATTATTTTAAATTAAGGACCAATCTTCAATGGCCTCGAATCAAAATCTGCTTCTAAATTCGCAGTCGGATGCGAAACGTTTTGAGTCTCTTCAAGGATTCTGTTACCCAGTCAAAATGCTTCGAAGTCTCATTAAATTGCACTTTATTTTGATAACAGAATTGTCTTTGGGCGGAAAAAGTTTTGCTTCGTTACCTTTTTAGTGAATGTCTTAAATGTCTTAAATTGGATCAAACGGTACACTGCTGGCCACATTGAATTGTGGTATAATCTTGTGCAATTTTGGTGACCTGCTTTTTTCTTTTCATAGATCGTTTCGTTTTCCCGATTTCCCCCATTACAAACATTTCGCCTATTCTGCTCTCCTGGGACTTACGTTTTATTCAAATGCGGAAGGTAAATACTAATATGTATTAATCTTCAAGGCCTGTTATACCCAAGGAACGATAACAGCTGCAAATTTTATTCATAATGGAAATCGTTGCGCTGAATCGCGTACGTTTACAGGAACTAAATTTCAGAAATGCTTCTTTTATTGTTGAAAGTTGTAAGCTAAGATCGTCTTTAAACAACGAAAGCTTTCTATTCACACTATAAAAGCCATTCGAAAATGTTAACAACCGTGTCATTTGCTGAGTTAGAAGTTCGTTTTTTGTCAAGATATTACCTCATCGTGATGGGCTCACAAGCACTTTAAAATAGCCGAAATTTTGGGTAACTTTAGACGAACCTAAAACTGAGGTACTTGGTAGTAATCTCAGAAACTCTTTTTGTGTAACTTACACGAAGCTGTAGCCTAATTATGGCTCGATCGGATTTAGTTATTTATTTATTTTATTTCTGCACGAGAGTCGAGCGCCTGTCACGTTGTTTACTGTCGTAAGCCGCACATGTACGCATTGCAGACCTATTTTTCTTTTTGCAATAATATTAATGGTAAGTGGTTGACTGAGTTATATTAGACTTCCTTGTATTAAATATTGCTGTTTTCGCGAGTTGCCAAATATCGCCGTTGAATCTTTTAAGCATGACCCAAATTTTAGCTATTTTCATCGGGTTGTTTCACAAAAGTGCGATACTTTATCTCCACATTAAAGATAAGTATGTTTTCGATAGCCTTATACACTGTTAACAATATCAAGTTTAGTCGAAGTTGGTATCTATAGGCAACGTGGTTTTCCTGTTTCCTAAAAGACCTCAATACTCCCACGTGAGTCCGTTTCCTTCAGGATCTTACGTAAAACCGTAAGCTCAAACGTGACATGAATATATTTGCGCATTTGCTGGATGTCATTTGAACAGACCATGCTTAACAGATCAACTATAATTCCCAAAGACGTAGATTACAAGAGAGGAGAGAGTTAAAGTGTAAAAAAAAAGGGCGACGTGCGACGACCAACTGGTGATTCTATCGCAAAAGGTAATTCCTTAACGATGTATCTTCCATGACTTATACAGCGAGTATCAGCTGACCAACAACAACAACAACTTTATTCTTCTCTCATACACTTATAGCTTTACAAAAAAATATGCAAAATTCAGGAAGGAAATAAAAAAATGCATGGGAGTCTGAGGAATGAAACACCCGAAAGTTTTCTAGACAGTATATAGTTATTATAAGGCTTTTTGATAGATATTATACATTAGATAGGGAAGATAGTAGAAAGATGTTATAGGGGAAATGTTTTTCCTAAAGAAAAGTCGCTGTGTAAGAATATCGAAGGCTGAAATTCGCGCCGAAACTTAAACTAAGAGTATTTCAATAATAAACCCGTGGTTGAGAAAAGAAAGTCATTTTTGTGTGTTGAAAATGTCAAAATACAATTATATGTTCTTTTCAACAGTACCGTATTAAATTCTTCCTAGCCAAAGAAAAACAATTAAAGCAGCAGTGGCCGGACATTTGTTTGATGTAGATATCAATGTGCCATATCAGGCTCAATACTGCCTGCATTCTGGCTCCAAAATTACTTCAGTTCCATCTAGACGCCAAACACTTGCAATTGATACCTCAATACATTAGACATAGACATATTACTTGGTCGCACCCTTAGCTATAGTAACAGTATGTCCTATAGATTGATAAACAACTGAGTCTACAGGACGCACCAGCTAATTTACAGGCGCGCCAGCTCGAAAACAACAAATAACAAAGTTAAATGTGCATTCGGTAATAAATATTGAACTAGACTAACTAAGATTATATAACAAATTTAAATTATCAAAAATTTTTATTCTAAAGATATGTCCTGTGCTATAATCTGAGAAAGTTCTAAAGAATATTTTGAGCCTAAAATCGGCAGAGCCGGAAAAACAATATTCTGATAAAAAAAAAAAAAGTGTACGCGGTGTGTGAGTGTTGTACAAAAAGAGAGCCAATGATCTCTAATTGTTTGAATAGAAAAGTTCCATTAGCTAATTTCCTTTTTCCTCGGGAATTCACTCATCTCGTTAATTTTCTCCAAATCTTCTTTCTAAACTTCATCATTTTATAGATGACCTCAGCCACTGCACATTTATTAACAATCGTTTGGTAAGATCAAGGTCACTAGATTTTGCAGAGTCATTTGAGGCAACTAGAAGGCGTTCTTACTGGTTACTGCCTAACTCACTGTCTGGTCAATTTGATAGAACAGCCAGCTGTTTAATACTTGTTATTAAATAGTGTGCAACTGAACTCTACAAATCAATTACATTTATATTGATATATTAACTGAAATAATGGGAGGTACAGTAGCCTCATGGTTAGCTCACTGACTCGACTCCGGATCGAGCGGTCTGGGTTCGAGCGCATTGTGTTGTTTTCTTGGTCAAGACACTTTACTCTAACAGTGCCTCTCTCCACCCAGGTGTAAAAATTGGTACCTGCAAAATTTAATGATGGGGGTAATCCTTCGATGGACTAGAATCCTATCCACGGGGGGAGTAGAAATTCTCATAGTCGCTTTATGTTACAGAAACCGGGATAAACACCAGTCTGCTAGGCCACTTGGCTCGTATGTATACTTACCTACAAGCGGAAATTTGTTACTTTTGTTTACTTTTCTCTGAAGGGCCGGGATATGAAGTACCTTGTTTTCTTCTTCATACTCGCTTTGGGCCTGGCGATGTCATTTCCTCAATGGCAGGAGACTGAGGAGCTAAAAAACCAGATAACCGGTACGTCCATCAGTTTATTACTTGCATCCGTCTTCTTTGAGCTTAATTTTGAAATTAAGTGACACCCTGTTTACTTCGCTAATCATATCCCACGTTCACATGTAACAACAAGAAAACATTTTCTGTGTGTTTCTTTCGAGGAGCTATCGGCTGATAGTTGCCCCGCGGAAATGATGTTCTTAAAGCAACTATGCTAGTTTTAAGAACATTAAATTTCCAAGGGCAACTATCAGACCGATAGTTCGGAGACAAATACTATTTCGTCTTTATTGCTCACCACTAAAGTTTTTTCCGCGCTTCACTGAGCTCAAAAATCATGTTAAATTAAGACGATCTAAGATCGTAAGTCGGGCTGTAACCGTGCCGCTACGAGTGTCGATCATCTGCGGTACAAATCGGTCCTAGTCAAAGTGGCTATGCACCACTCAGGCACGTTGTCAGCGGATACTTTGTTTTGACAGGTGTGTCTATTCAGACCAAAACATAGTGTCAAGTATCAATGAAGGACGCTTTAAACCAAGATTGTATGTCTCTGTTAACCTATTAGCTGCAGTATGGCCGCCATCAAGATTGCGCGACTCCTTCGCCGTCGTCGTCGTCGTCGCCCGATCGCGTCCACGAGCAATACCGCTAGCTATGATAACCACGAGAAAATCAATTCATGAGTTTCCTTTGCTTTCGGTTTCCAATGTGGGTATGAGGATTCGCTCCGCTGTTATATCGCTTTGCTTGTGGCCTATATAAAGCGCGTTTTTATTGGCTAAGAGCGAGATCTGGGGGTTCATTATTTAGCTCTTATTTAACCGGGCATGAGTTCTGTACAGGAGAATCTTGACCGAGATCGTGAGTACAGACCGAACACAGTGAGGTCTGTACACACGACAGAGGTTCGAGGTCCGAGGTCACACGTGATTAGCGCGCGTGCATTAGAATATGGCGGCTTTTTCTTTACGGCTGGACCTTGCCATAGAGGAAAATCGTTGCGCGGTGACCTATAATTTTTTTTGTTGTTTCGAATAATAAATTTCTATATGTAATATAAATTTGGCCCAATTCTCAGTGTAGAACAAGAAACAATCGTGGGAAACGTGAATTAAGCAAGCAATCGTGACTATAATCATAATACATACATGATATTTTAAGAGGAGGCCTCCAATCACCATAAGGTGGTTTTCAGGAGGGTCCTCTGAGAAAATAAAAGTTAAACCTTGAAAATACATTAAAATATAAAATACAATAAAAGGACAAAAACCTATGCGGTTTTTCCAGACTGGAGGTATAATAAGACTAAACAGAACAGGGATTTCAAACCTTGACTGATTATTTATCCAAGAAATAAAATCTAGTGGGGTCACCGGCATTAGGTTTGTGAAATGTGTTTCAAGCTAGAAGCTACATCTATATGAAAGGGAAGCCTTTCCTGTCAAAAACACGTTGTAAAGTAGATATAGTTTTGACCTTGGACCAGAGCTTCTCCTTATATGACATTTTGTTCAGTACCTCCCTTCCTCGTCCCCATAGACATAGCTATATGAAAAAAACTCAGTATACATTGTAAATAAAAACATCCCTTCACTTCGGGTTCAGATTGAAAACCACGCAAAACACTGACGAATGAAATGATTCTTATAATATTGAAGGAAATACTTTTCTTTCCGGCTATAGATTTCCCATTTACCAGCAAGCTAAAACCAGATTGTTCATGTTTGATAAAGCTTGAAGTAATCACGATTTTGCCAATATCCAGGTCCCTGAAATTGGGCAAAATTCGCTTGCCATTCTCAAGTTGATTGTCTAAAATAAATGTTAAAATAAAAGTTCCAGCACCAATAAAAATGAATTATTCATTGTAAAATTGTTAAGAAGTCAATGAAAACAAACTGCTACTTGATTTTTGTATTTCTTTTCTATTGGAGGTGTCTGGGTTCGAGCCCTGGCTTGGGACATTGTATTGTGACACTTTACCTTCACAGAGCCTCTCTTCACTCAGGTATATAAATAGGTACTGGCTAATTTAATAACGGGGGTAATCCTGCGATGGACTAACATCCTATTCAGGGGTTAATGGAAATACTCCTAGTCGCTTCATGCTATCGAGACCTAGATACACGCCGGCCTGATGGGCCACTCATATGCAGACTTTACTTCCACTTCCGAGTTGCTGTTTGTCTCTTTTCCAGATCGAGTGCTCGTGCAAAACGTTTCACATGAAAATGACTTGATTTTCATGAGAATGAATGAACAGGTGACATACATTTAGTTTTGCACAAAGACTCTTTTTGCCACGGGGGCAAAAGTCAACTTGGCATTGGCCTATTTATCCATGAGCTGGCATTTGGAGCTGATGATTTTATTTTAGTTTGATATTTTTTCAACGCAAACTGAGATGCCGGTCTTGATGCCGGTCCAGATGGGAAAATCTAAACCGCGGTCAATGCCAATTTCAGCCAATCAAATTCGTGAATTCGGTAGTTCCCAGTCCTTGTGAGATACCGTCCATATAATAATTGGCCTTATTATGACTATTGTAGCTCCGTGAGCGGGCAATATCGTGCTGTGATTGGCTACCCGAGCGGGCAAGATGGAGCTATCGGCTCCTACTTGGTGTAGAAGACACAGCACACGTCACAATAGAACGTCGCCTCACAAACCTATTGTTTTTATTGTTTTCCTCGTTCTTTTGTCCTTTTGTTCTCTATTGTGTTACGTCAAGTGTGTCTTCTGCACCAAGTAGGAGCCGAGCCATCTTGCCCGCTCGGGATACGGGCATTCAGTCCCGCAAGGAAAATTTATCATGTTTTGGTGTTTTATCCCATATAATAAATCCTTTATCGACCAACCCTGTTCATTGTCATTGGGATCATTGTTTTTCATCTATTTTTGCGTGTTTATGTCCATAAACATGCCAAAAAAGAATGAAACAAAGAAAAACAATGATCCCACCAGAGGCAATAGAACTTGAGATAAAAGAACAACACAATGCACATACGTCATACCATTTGACATCACTCTGGCTCAGTTGTAAATACGCTGTGTTGCTTGGACGATGAAACCTAGACTATTCTATCTTTGACACGACTACTTCTTTTTTTATACCATTTAACAAACTGAAGCTAAATTATTTACAATTACACTGAATCGCTTGTGTCTTCATTGAACTGTTTCGACAAGGGCGGCTACAAAGTAGAGTATTCCATTCCGCCAAAGACAACCTGCCCAGCCGCATTGTAACTACATCCGTTACATATAAACTGTACTCCATTTACAGCATTTAAACCATTTTTTTCCATGAAACTGTTTGCATGTTTGCATTTTTGGTGGTTACGGCTGCCCATAGTCTCCGAATTGTCTCGGGGGCGATACAACTCGGGTGGACGAGTTGTCTGTTTTCTATTAATTAATCTGTTCAGTCAGTTCTACAAACAGGGAGCTGTAAGTATGCTTGAAACGTCTTGTATGAAAGGAACCTCTGTACGGATAACAAAGCAGCTCTCAGTTATCATAAGACTAAAGGCTTAGCCCTGGCTTTCCCGGCGGATGCAAAAGCTTTTCGGGACCTTTGAGAATCGTGCCTAGGTCAAATGAAACATGAATTCATTTATGTTCTCTCACGATACCTTTCGTGCCACTTTTGTTTATTACACTGCATCAGAAATACGGTCACATTCTGACCTGGGGGGAGAGGGAAGGTGAACTTCTTGCCCGAAGAAATTTACGCGAGTGCTGAAAACGAGATGCAAACGCACTCAAATTCCATGTGAAACAAAAACGTTCACAATTCTCACATCGCCTGAAACTGCTACGATTCCAAAAACTAGTCACATTCAAAGCTTGCATACTCAATAACCTCTATCAACAATTCAGAAAAATCTGAAACATAATAAAAGAAGTTTTGAAAAAGTAACTGACTAGAAACGTTTCGAGTTTTAGAAATTACGCCAGCAGCATTATTTTGTAATGTCTTCGCTCAAGTGTTGTTGCCCGAATCATGAGCCGTTTTGCCCGAAAAATCACATAATTTCCGTAGCTGGGTGGGCTGCGGCTTCCCTGGCTCCCCCCCCTCCCTCTCCCACACAGCTCGTTCTCATATTTCACACTGTGTTTCCCTAGGAATATGTTTGTGGTGTATTTCTTTAACTCGAGTCTTGAATATCAATTTATTGGCTGATTAAAAACTCGTAAATGAGATGAAACTGATGCCAGTATGGTACCAGCTTCAACAAAAGACGAAGTAAACGACACCTTAAGGAAGGCATTGATTTAAGGCTGGGTTTGTAAAGATATAAAATCTCGGTCACCTCCTCGCAGTGAAAGAATCTAAAGTGTTTGCAGAGATTAAAGCTCTTTTACGTTTTCGTCATATAGCCTGGGTGAATATCATACTTAATTCAAGTAACGCCGTTTCCCCAATAGAGCTTCAAAACTCAATGTAGAGCTATTCATAAAATTGAAGTATGTTTCGACTCAATTAATTACCCCTGAATATTTGTTGTTAAATGTTAAAGCGCTTTATCATAAAAATGAGTCGCATACACTGATGAACTGATTAATTTTTGCCGCGAGCATCTTTTCTACCAAGCTGTTGTTGACGACGATCAGTGTGTTTATCTTTATTATCGAATGCTCGCACTGAAAACTTAATTTGTATTCGACAATTGAATGAGCGAAAATATAAGGATTCGGCGAAACAGTAGATACCAAATATCATCAGGAAAGAAAAAAATATATACGTATTACAGCTGCGCTGTGCTGCCGGGGGGCATCTTGCCAGCGTGTGAATGGACAACTCCTTAGCTACGGATATTTGTCGTCATAACAAATCCTCACAAGCTTTTTTCTGTACGTAAGACTGGCATTTTGAGACGCCGAGTTTAATCGCAATTGCTGATCGGAAATTTGAGAGTGAAATTGCACGCTCCTTTTATTTCCGCTTTGAACCGCGAGACGAAGTCACTTTCAGTTTTGCCGTTCCCAGAAGTGCTAGGGAACCCATAAATAACAAGTTTTGAGGCAGTGCGCGTTTTGGGGGAAGGGCCGTAGTCATCTACTTAAGAACACGATAGCCGCCGAGCTTTTAGCTATTGCAAAATGTCAGGCCAGGTGAAATGTACAAAATTTGCAATCTTCCTCGTGGTGTTGCTTTACCCCACGACTGTGATCTTTTCTGAAGGTATTGTGGAGTTATTTCATTTATTGCTTACGTAAAATATGTTAAATTTTTGATAACGGTGTCTTCATTTAGATGAGGGCTAAATTGATTAGAGTTTTAGGTTCTTTTTCACTCTCAAGAGGCTCATGTAGTTTGGTGTACCGTGTAACATGAAGTACCCGTAAACCCTGAATGTCAAAAGCACGAAAGTGAAAGCTGTACTTGAAGTCTTCATAACGTTTCGTGATTTGAAACAAATTCGATTTCAGCTTTATTTTGGCGAAATGTTGATCTTCAAATTGTAGTGAGGGTGATCGGAGAACTTCTTCTTAAATTATTAATCAAATTGTACATGAAACACTCTCAAATTTGCCCAAAACGGAATCTTCCGAGTTCTGTACAGAGCGAATGATTGCAATAAGCTGTCTCTTCAGAGCGCACAGACCATAAAACACTGATTCACGCCAAAAATTGTCGCTTTTCAGGGGGACTTTTCCAACGATTTTAAAGGAAACTCCGATTTCAATGAGCGCGGCTGTTCGTATTAAAATTCAGCTGGGTGGCTTTGATCCACAACTAAGAAGAACTTTATATATTTTATTCTACATTTCTTTCGATGAAGATGTTCAGTAGACCATATCAATACTGTCCGCGTGGAAAACTCTTTCTTGGAATTGTTGAGGGTCTTTCTAAATTAATTTGTAAATAAACCGATAATATGCCACCAAAGAATATCAACAACATTCATCAAAATACACCAAAAAGTGTAGAGATGGATGGAAAAGTAACATTGGTGATTATGTTTGAAACAAACAGCAAAACATTTCAGATTTGCATCTTGAAAACCCAGTTCAAGCTGTTTCAAATGAGCATGCTATTTGAAATGCTTGACAAAGAAAGCCCGACATGAAGTCGTCGTTGCCTAGAGTCCTGTGCATTCAACAGGAAAACAACTCCACAGGAAGTACAATTTTTAATGTAATAGGTATGAAACAGGACATAGTTCTTGCTATGTAAAATATAAATCTCAGGAACAAGTAAAAAAAAAAAAAAATCTCACGCACAACTTCGCGTGGAACAGGGAGGCAGTCTCGATTCGATTCGATCCGATTCGCACGAGAGAGCTGGGCTTTCAATTGCGGACGTAAGTCTTGAATAAGGGCGGCCAGTCGGCGGTAGTGAAGATAAACTCTCACGGTTTCTAAAGCCATCGATGGATCAAAGACCTGTTTCTTAATTGTTTTCGGGCCTTAATTTGGCACAGCTCTCGTCGCCATGAATGATACCCTCGGGCTTTTACTATAAAACTTCCTTACAAAAATAAATTGATCTGCTATGCAAATTCTTTGTTACTAGAGAATTCCAGAAACGTTGTCTATTATGCTCTGTAAAACAATTAGTTATCGGCGGGTTACCCAGAGAAATAAAATTTACCGGCACGGTTTAATAAATGAACCACTTTTTCTGGAAAAAAAAAATGTCATTTTACTCGGAATCAGTGATTCTATAGAGGAACCTTTCAGTTAATATTTTAGATATAACATAAGTTATGGGTTTTGAGAAGGTTCAGCTGCTTATTAATAATTTATCAAATACACATGTCTACGACCGGAATAATGGCGGACAGCACGCGAATGCAAGGAAATAACTTGACAATGAAATGGCTTGCTATTTGCGTTTTTCGACCATTATTTATTTTTTTAGCGAATTTTTCGTATTCACTGAATTGGCGATTCTTTTCAACAGTAACAAAACCGCAGAAGGTCGTTGGAGGCCTAGTCAAAATTGTTCAGCTCAGTTCCATTTGAAAATATGTTTATTATTTCCTACCCTTAAGAAACCGTACGTGTCAAAATTTGATTAATGGCGTTTTAGGTTAGGCGACAATGCGTACAAACGCATTAGCCGACTGAAAGCCCTAATTTCTACTCGTTGCTCTGCTCAAGTTACAGAACTTCAACCTACGTCAAATAATATTTTTAGAAAGTTCTGTCTGGAATGGTGTGGCAATTTTTAAGAAGGAATCCGCCAAAAGTTCGAGTAACAAGTGGAAAATTAACTTTGTATTGTACCGAGATTATTTGCGTCGTCTCGAAACTTCTGTGCGACTGTTTTAAAAATCTTCTAAAAATTTATATTCTAATTAACAATTACAAATGTCGGAAACTACTTTTGAAGTTCATATAAAACCGGACTTGATAGTACTGATGAAATGGAACTGATGATAAAGTTTCATTACGTAAACTTTGAAATTTATTTTCTTGAGTTCCCTTGGGAAACTGCTTTCGGTGTTATTTCAGAAAACTATTTATATCTTTATCTTATGAAAATGTACAAAGGATTGTGAAATACCTAAAATTATTCAGGTAGAAGGTTTTTCTACTCAAGACTAAAATTGCTCGATTCCCTATCGGATTTCGCCATAACCCTTCTTCATGCAGACACATTTGTACGCTTAATGTTGTAAAAAGGTAAATCCTTGGCCGTGGTTGCGTTTTTCGTCCGTTTCTGTTTTCACACACTGAGAAAGAGATTAGCACGTCATTTTGCCCACTTGCGAGACCCTGGTTGGGTTCTCGTGGCAATGAAGATCATTTCCAGGGTATGTAAAGACATAGAATTTTTGAAAGTCTTCTTGAAGTAAACTCTGGTGCGTAACTCATCTATTGAGTACTAAAAATGGTTGCGAAAAAAATTCCAATGTTATTGCAAACTTCGCATTTTGTTGATTTCAACGCAACTTTACGAAAAGGGCCATTGGTAAAGTTCTTCACAGAACAAAACCAAAAATGCCTAATGGCTGGTTTGCAGTGATACGCCATCAAAAATAAAAATCGTGACCATTCAATAAATTAAGTCATGAAGCTGGGATATGAAAGATGATTGATATATAAACAACTTCGGCAAGATTAAGATTTTCCCGCGTCATTAGGAGGGCGCCAGAAACATGGCGGTTGTAAAGTAACAGAAACAGCTGTCATTGAGTTTTGCCATCGAAACGAAAACTTATTTCTCTAAAGGTCCGATACATTGAAATTAATACTTCTTCTAGAGCAAGAACTGTTTAATTAGCCAAAACTTGAGCAAAACTCATCTTTTGGCCTTCTCAAGAGCCATATCGGGCCGCCATTTTAATGTTACACAAAGCGCAAAATTTGGAAATTCAAATGTACTTTATTACGTAATAAGGAACCCTGTCGGGCTTAAACGTTGCAAAACGTCAAGTTATTGGAGAGTCTTTTATCTGATGAAACTAAAACTTCAGAGGGACGGATAATTTTTCTTTTTTTTTTTTTTTTTGGGGGGGGGGGGAATGTTGGCCTTCCTTAAAAACCAAAAAAATCAACTTTAAAACCAAAATTTTTAAAACAAAAATT
>Ga0126337_10001479_pt1 | contig 14242 bp, 9 predicted proteins | sample DipCmetagenome_FD_92527 | JGI IMG/M metagenome (GOLD analysis project Ga0126337, IMG submission 92527) | Coral microbial communities from La Bocana,Puerto Morelos, Mexico - Diploria C A metagenome | ecosystem: Host-associated > Invertebrates > Cnidaria > Coral | place: La Bocana,Puerto Morelos... | reverse complement strand
TCGGCCATCTTGATTTATCTCGCGTGCAGAGCGCGCGAAAGTAAAGTGAATGATGCTTCGTCCGAAGGATGACCGCGATCTCCCAGCAAAGAAAAAGGCGTTTGAGACTAACATCTTGAATTTATTTTTGGAAAGGGCATCTGTTTCAAATTTTATGGCGCTACAAATCAAAATAATTTCGCATCGTTTGTGGATAACCCTGGAAAATTGTTCTCGTTGGCACCCCCCATACCCCTTGGAAATTTCTATCTTTTAACCCCCCCACCCCCTAGGAATTTCCATTGACCATCCGTGGGGGGGTATGGATATTTTCTGGAACCACACATTGTGCATCTATCCTCTGATAGATCATAGGTGAGAACCAATCAAAATGCGAGAATAACTTGGGTTATTATATAATACCCTATGGAGCCACCTTAATAGAAACACGGTTTTACAGCAACGCGTATTTCCTTTGGCTTATTTTCTAATTCTCAATGAAAGTCACAAAAAGCTAAAGAAACGATATTACAGTAATACATAAATAGGAAATTTAACATTTGATCTCACAGCTGGTTTTCCATAATTAGCTACAATTTAATTACCTTTTTTTGGGTAAAATGTTCATCGTGTTCCCAAATCTTGCTGTATCTCTCTAGACTGTATAACTACCAAATTGTCCTGCAAAACAACGATCAAATCACGAGAATGAGTGCATTTTGCCAGTGGTTTGATTGTGCACGACGTGCGCACGCTGACGTTTTGACGGGTGTTTCCTGTACTGGTAGTTTACATCGCGGGCGATTAAATATGGTGGACGAATTTTCCTATCCCTGGAGATATCTAGACAGAGTTAAGCGTTTTGAATGAAGACGGCAAAATTATGAGTGAAAAAGCCGTTTCAACAGCAGTTTCTGACTTGGTTCTAGCGGGATGTTCATTTTATGCGGCGGTCAGTGTCCACGGAAAGTCAGTTTATGCTGCCTGGGGATTCATGTGTGTTTCAATCGCGGCATCTTTTGGCGTTCTAAAGTTTGGAGTGGTTTTTCCAAATGTTCAGTCTAAAGTGATTCGATTGCATACGCTTTTCACATGGATAGCTTCAACTGTAGGTAGGACTGCTAGGCTTTAAAGTAGTAGGTAGTAAGTGCTTTGGAACAGGAAGTTCAAAAAAGGGTTTGTCTAATTTTTAGTAAGTCTTATGCACTATAAAAATTCCCAAAAGCAATGAAACAATGCACTCAGTTAATAAGTTGCAATAAAGCTAGAAGTTCACTGATTTTACTGAGTGTCTTGAAAACACTAACATCCTGGACATTATCTATTATGAATTCCATAAAGTAAATAACCATATGCCTTCTCATCATTCACAGGAGATGGTTGAACATTTAGGGTTGAAAAGTTGGGTGGCTGGCCATAAAAAACTGAAATAAAGGAAGAGGCATGTAAATAAAGAATACACATATTGTTGTTTATCTCTCCCAATTTAAAATAGGTACAGATTTTGTGGTGTCATTTTTTCTTAATTTGCATGGCTTTGTAGAAGATCATATTAATGAAAAATGGACACCTTGGGTAAAGTTTTGTAATTTTATAGCTGGTAGTACTGCTAACCCCACCCATCCAAAGAAAATAGAAAACAAAACACACCCCTCCCTCCACTCTATGATACCTCCAAACATTCTGGATCAAAAGGTCTGTTACTGTCCCATAATTGGTTTGTTTGTTTTTAATTATGTTTATTGTTGATACTGAAACATTTTCTGTACCTGATATTTTTGATATTTTTTAGGGATTCCTCTTATTGCAGCAGGCTTCTGTTTCCATCACAACAAACCTGCAAATGCCAAGTTCCATTTGGTGAGTTCTGTCATCGCATTTGCTTTTTCCTTAATCCACAATCCTGCAGAAAAGATGCTGACTGTAGCAGCCAGCACCATAGCTGTGTTGGGAATACTTTTTGTCACTTACATGTATTCAAACTTTTATGGGACTATTGGTGCTCTTGCTTATGGACTAGCAAGCATAGTTGAGTCTGTCACATTTCTTGGTTTTCCTGGTGTAGATTGGTTTCATTACATCCTGGCTGGAGGAAATCTTCTTCTAATGCATGGATTGATCACATAGAATAGTAAGATGCGGTCTGATTTTTAGGAAATAAAATGTCTTTGCCAGACATCATTGCCATCTTTGATTGCTTTAGAAAACATCTACACCCTCCTTACAGCAGGTCATTGAAAATTTCTAGGGTTGGTGGATGGTCTCAAAAGCCAACACTTTTTAACTCAAGTATGATGCTGAACTGGAATTTCCAGTGGGGGATGTGGATATTTCTTGGAACAGTATAACGCCTTGTTATATTTTTATAACCTGCCTAGCAGTTTCAGTGTTGACAAAGCAAAGGGAGAGTAAAGCAAATAAAAGGAACTGAGAATACTTCTTTCTTTGCTCAAGATTTTGACTGCTCTCTGAACCAACTGCTGTGAAGCATAATACATATTATTATTACATGGCTAGCTCCTTGAGCGGGCAAGATGAAGTAGTCTTGCCCACTTGGGACTACCCCATATCCCAAAAGAACATTTCCCCAAAAGCCATATAACAAATCCTTTATTGACCAAGCTTGTTCAGTCAAGATGGCTGGATAATGGCCTCATTCTTGGACATTTTTGATCCTTGACTCTGGTCTTGGTAGACATGCAAAAAAGATAAAAAATGAACCAATATTCGGCCATCTTGACCTGACACTTGGTCAATAACTCATGTGTATAAATTTTCCAAGCATTCTATCATGAATGCCATTCTCTGATTGGTTATGCTAGTCACTATCTAGTCTTAGAGAGATTCTGAAAAGCATAGCAATGTGCCTTTCATGGTGTTGGTGTCTGTGAAGAGGATTTTGACAAAGTCTTGGAAGACTAGTAGCTTTACATGTATCAAATAACAAGACTATTTGCACTCAATTTTTTATGTGATAGGAATTTCAAGCTCATACATGTAATTTAGTTGTTTATTGAAAACTGAAAACTTGATGTCTTTTGGCATGATTCATACAATTAAGTCTCCCTTCATTGCAACAACTGCCAACTGTCAGACACAAATCACCAGATAAACAGACAGAGGATTGTGTACTTAAAGTTTATCTATTAATAAAAGAATGGAGGAAGCTGTACATTGTCTGCATTGTGTTTGATACTTAAACCACTTCTAACCACTTATAAGGAGTGTATAAGGACTTGGACAGGGGAGAATCGATAGCACGTTGAAAACCATGTAAGCCATACATACTATTAATTATTTTTACCAGATGATCTTTTACTGAAATTTGCTGTCAGAAAGTACCCAAGTTGTTGTATGTTAAAGAAAATTATCTTATTTGAACAGTTTCAGAAAATATCCATACCTCAAGGACAGTTAACACAAATTCCAAGGCGGGGGTGGGGGTTGGCAGTTCAAAAACGTTTGTAGCTTAGCTGGAATTTCCAGAGGGGTGTTTAAACTAAATAAAAACTTCCATGGTAGGGGGATGGATAGTTTCTGGGACAACACAATGTATTTTAGTCCAAGGAATATTACAACTAGAGAAAAGATGATGCGCTTTGTTTGTATTCCTCTGGTTAAGGTGGTACATCATCTTTGGAGACCTATGTTAACGCCGATATCATGAAAGTCATGTATTGATTCTCCTCTGTGTATCATTGTGAAACAAGGTGTTCTTGGGGGTTTCATTGATGTTTTCAGCAGGAGGGCAACTTGCTTTCACAGGCAGGCCAAATATTATGATCTTAACTGCTTTATGAATAAACTTTCCTCTAGATGTTCTAAGCCCTTACTGATCCTGCCCATTCCTCCTTTATGTTAATTGTGACTTAACAATATTTTGGACAAATCTGATCTCTGGTGAGAATAGGCAAAACAACAAAACAATACAGTTCCATAACTAGTAATGTACCACAATGGCAAAATGCCTGTATATTATTGTTTATTTATTGATATTGTTCTAAAGCCAACTCACTGTCATATTGTATTTACTAGCTTTTCTTTTCTCAACTTAATCTACCAGGCATATTTCAATTGCTGTTTAATAGCTAATTCTGGTTTATTACAGCTATGTACATATATTAAATGTGCAAGATTACTCCCTGATATTCGGAGCTATTACAAAGTGTTAAAATATTAAGTTCATTTAAAATTACTTCACATATTCACGATAAGCCATATTCAACCAAAGCTACTGTACTTATATTAGCTTCTGCAAAGGTCTTCCTCCAATACTTTTAATGAAATAGTTACATCAAAAAGGCAGATTTAAATTAATTTTTGATTATTGAAGTAGTTAGAAAGATGTTTACCATTAATTCATAAGGCTCTAATTTTTCTTACTAGGGAATAGGCCTTTAGAAAGATTTTAGTGAAGCAAAATTATTTTTCTCATTAAAATGTCATGTTCAAGCATAACACTTTCTTTGGGGAAGTTAAAAGACAAGAAATAAGGAATAGAGGGTACTGGATACCAGTGCTGACAAACCACCATCAGTATCATCAGTTTTAGTCCAAACTAAGTACTGTACTACATGATCCTTAGTTGAGTAATTTCATTCCAGAACAATCATATTATTTGTACTGTTGTAGGTGATAAAGACTTAATTAATGATTGGTGAAAGTATGTATATTTGAAACTCTCTCATTCCATTGTGGGAAGTATTTGCTACAACAAAATCAAGAAGTGTGATAAATCAAACATGTTTCATAAAATATACTTGGCATGCATTTTGTACATTTTTTAAACATAAATACCAGAGTGTTAAAAAATGGCACCTTTACATGCTCTATTCCAAATATTAAGAGGAAAAGTCAAGGGCATGGTGGCTAAATAAAACTATGTACACTTCATTCTTTGTGCAATAATATTTTTCTTAATCAGAGCCGGGAATCTGGAATATGATCATTCTCAACTTAATGGTATTTGCCTCTAACATCTTGTTACATTCAGTGGGGTCCAAAAGTACAAGGTCATGGTAACTGCTTTCTTGCAAATCACAACTGAATTCTTGTTGATGAACTTCAGGTTTAACAACCAAGTCACTGAAAGGACTTCGCAGCATTAAGAACTTGACGTTAAGGTTGACTTTTCCTTTCTGTACAAGCTGGTAAGTCAAGACACGCTTCAAGCTTTTCTCATTGCCGACAATGCTTGCTTTTACCACCCACTGTTGGCCCAGAGCATGAAATCTACTACTTTCATAGCAGAGCTGAGGTAGATAATCATCTGAACGGTATGGCTTGAGCTGCAAGTCTACAGATGTTAGGAAGATAAATTTGGAAACATGAGTTGGTTAGTAGGAAAGCATGTGTGTGAATGGAGAGTATGCAGTGCAAAAGTGCAATTTAACTTTTGATGTCCACAAAATGCCCCAGCTTAGATGAAGAAAGGTTTTGCATTAGCAAATTATGGAGAAATGTTACGCAATTTGCAAGTTGTTGCTTTGCCTCAGTTTCAAAACAAGTCCCAGTCCAACAGTCTTCAAATGAAAATAAGTTTGATTTCTGCAAAAATGAAATTTTTAAATGAAAGGTGTAACACCTCAGACTTGTTGTTAAAATGTCAGTAACCTGTACAGAGAACCTAACCCTTCAATGTACTTGAAAGTCTTATAAATAGCTTTAGATCATGTTTGGTCACTACATTTGCTACATCATAAGCACAGAATTGTAACTGGAGAACAAACACAAAAGTCAGGCTAACATGACGAATTACTTTTTTTCATGAATGCAACCACCCTCCCACCCCTAGCTGAAAATCAATGGTATGGTTAACAACCAGATCCAACATCTGTAGTGGACAAAAATGAATCAAATTCAAGCATGTTAGTAGTAATATTTGTGAATGGATTTTGGTCTCACCATGGGTTGGTACTAACCAAGCCTGAAAAAATCGGCAACAGTCAGAACATAATCAGTAATAATGATGAGAAAAACAACAGTGTCACACCAGTGGCAGAAAATAATCAGTAAGTTATTGACTACACAGCATTAAAACCAAGCTCCACTGTCTAGCTAAGATAAGTAAATTATACAACAGATATTGCATTTCATTTTGAATAGTTAACACAGGACATCAGGTAACATCAATGTCAGAGGAACTAATTCAAAAGAAAACAAGAAATAACATCTGATTTACTAAACAGTACAACTGAAACAGGAAAGAGAAAGACAAAAAATTACATTGTTAGACTAATAATAAAGACGTAAATAACAAAAGAATAACAATATTAACCATTTATAGCAATCTTTTCAAAGGACAGCAAGTTGAGGATGTTTTCGAAGAGTTCCTGCTCATCCTTGTGATGCCTATCAACCACCTCTAATGACTCCATCAGTTGTAGTCCAGTCATGCCAGGATGAACACACTTATCCTCGTGATCACTTTGCTCATGAAATGGACCCTGCCACAGGCAACCTAATCTTTTGAACTTGCAGTACACTGGCCTGAAAAAACACAGAATACAAATCAAAACAAAACGATGAATGGGTTATCAACAGCTGTTTACAAGCATTGAGGGTTGAAGATCATATGAATTAGAACAAGCTGAAAGACAGAATATGGAAATTAGTTTGGATGCATGTTGTTGAAGGAGGATTTCCCCACCTGTCAAGAGAAAGTAAAGACAAAACATCAATATCTTCTAGTTAAGTAATTATGAACCTCTATCACCTCTTCTAGTTTACCAAAATTTAAAGCAGCTTTACTTGGAATGACATCCTACTGAGCCTCATGATCTCCTTGACCACATTCAGGGACTAGTTCTAGTTTAATAAACAGGAAAATTATAATTTATCTTTTAGAGCGATTTTCAATTTATCTCAATTGAATGTGGAAAGTAATTAAGCAACAACTTGGTCTTAGTCTTGGTTTTACTACAGTGCAAGATTGGCTGAGTAGTCTAATAAAAATTGGCAAGTAATTGGTTTGGGTTTGGTTTTGGACTTACAACACTCAATATTGAAAACTGCTCTAAGTGGCTATCAACTTTGACAAGGTTTGTGCCAGTACAACCACCTGTGTTCTGTTAAACTGTACAACATTTAACCCAAAAAGCTGGCAAGGGTGAGCAAGTGTTACCATGCTCTTGTAACTAGTTACCATGGTAACATAGTAAACCACCCTTTCATGAAGGCAAGTCCAGCCCATATTTATATTTTTTTAAATTGATGTGCAATGAAAATGCACTGTCTGAAATTTAATTCACTGAAACTTTAAAAGGCGCCACAGTACTATTCTACAAGGGATTTTGAGCTTGCTAAGAACCTAATAATACATGGGTTCATTTGTCAATGGACCCAAATCAGGCTTGATTTCTGCCCCTTCTTGCATTCAGATTCATGCCTCCCTCTTCTGGGGAAGGGGGTAGAACCCTTTCCCAAACTGCAGGTGGTAGCCAAACTTAATCAGGGTGCTGGATTTCTAACTGCCATTTGCCTAAAGTCACTTGTCTAACAATGCAAAAACAACTCCCTTAATGATACTGGCCTGGTCCTAGGAACATCCTGGAATTGTAATTTGAAATAAAAGTAGAATATACTGGTTAACTGATTACCAACTCTATTTATAGCAACATAAATACATGGCTTAATATGCACACAGCTTATGGACACAGTGCTCCTGAAAAGTTACAAGGACAATGACTTAAACACAGGCAGCAGTTATCCTAAATACTTTTACAGCTCTATTAGGTGACATTGGTTAAATTGTAAGGATGCCTGCATTATTTTATATTTTATTTAACTTAAATGCCATCCATAAATATTACGTTTCACTCACATATGCAAAATTAACATGTCTTATAACATGATACACAACAGTCAGAAAACGGAGGTCTTTAGAAGCCTCACTTCCTAAACCATTGTCCAAGCTTTGCCCAAAAAATTCCATATTGGTGAGTCGATAGATCAATCAATGAAAAAATGAATCAGTCAGTTGGTCAGTGGGCAGTCAATCGAACAATAAGGATCCCTAATATGGAATTTCTCAGCTTAATCTTTCTTGGGGTAGTTCAAGAAGCCAGGTTCAAGAAGATGTCCACTTTCAATTACAAATTTTCTATTACTGTCTCATTACATTATAATCATATTAGTAACATTAATGCAGTCTGATATTTATTGTTTTAAAATCTGATGGTTGGTTTCATCGCCATCAGAACTGAAAACAAAATATATGGGTTTATGACCAAGCGTGAGAGCAAGATGGCTGATGTTGCCAAGTTCTTTGTTTGCAGGTTTATGAAAGAAGTGTAGCTGAGCATACCTGTACAAAGAGCTATTTTTGCATTTTGGTCATATGCAAATTGGAGTGAGAGCAAAACAACAATGAAGCGGGCGGTGGTGAAGCATGCAAGGGAACACTTTCCCCCAAATCCTTCAATTTCACCCATTTCTTCATTTATTTTTTTGCGCTCTTTTCAATTTGTACGCATCCAGAATGGGGAAGCTCTTTGAACAGGAATGCTTGCTGTGCAGGCTTGACTGGTATTTAATTACAGTGCAAAATTTGGTCCATCTTGCCCACTCGCTGAGTTGCCATATGATAGTTTTTGTTATTGCCAGGAGTAACCTCTCATTTGGATCTCTTCCTTTTGTCCTCATTGTTTCTTTTCTGACCTCCAGAAACCTAAAGCACTAGCACTAAATAGTTTGAAGCTAACATTATCAGACTGCCAACTTTAAATGTACAGACAGCTTTGCTCAAACTTCCAATACTATGTATTGAGAATAGGTGGATCAATTGCAAGACAATTATGAAAATTTTCGCCAAAAAGTTTGTTCTTTGGGCAGTTGTGTGTAATTTTTAGACAAAATTAGACTTCAGTTTCAGGAAGTAAAGTGATACCAATTTAACTGTTAAAAGTTGAATAAACTAGAATGCTAATTGCTTTACAGTCAATCAGAGGTACATATGAAACTGTAGGAAAAAACTGTATGTAGATCACAATGTATTATTGATCTTCATCAGGTGATGAATGCATTTAGTGATGTGTCTCCTTGTGTTAGAAATGTGTTGGCTGTAATCCAAGGAGGGGGTACTCCCCACTATACCTTTATGGGTATGTGTTGCCCAAAGGGGTTGTGATTTTGGGACTACTGATCTAGAACAGGGTATCCATTATAGAGATGTTTCCTAAAACAGAGTATAAAATTTTGAATGGACGAAAGCCCATTAAATTATCAGCAGCCATTTGGAATTATTCAAATCAAATTGTTGCACCCTGTGTTGCGCACAGTACGCTATCATGGGGTTTTTGTGTGATGTAATGCATTCATTAACTTAAGACAGTGGGCTAGTGAAATTTTCTGGATTTATAGAATATGGTATTAAAAATTGACCTATTTCTAGAAAAGGGTATCATTTTTTTTAAAAGAGGGTCAAAATTTCGAAGTCCAGTGGGAACAGACCCACCCAAATCATACCCAAATACCACCTGGGGCTGTAATTAAGTGGATTTCAATCCTCAACTGTGATTAGTGAATTTTGATCAATGCCGTTCTCCTGCTCCACCTAATAAAGCCCACTATTCATATTGCCCCAAATCCAACCAATGATTGTGTACTAAGCATTTACTTTCTAAGTGTGAGTTCAGATATGATTACTAAATCTGACCTAATATTTTTGTGTATGGAGTAACTGTAGAGGTTGTGAACCATGAAAAAAATCCGAAGTATTTTTCCATTTACCCTGAACTACATCAGAGGATAAGTGAATTTGTTACACCACACTTTTTGACCTTGTTTTTGGTCAGTGTGCTGAGCTGTTTGGATTATGTTGGATGGAGGGTGCACTAATATTAAGGTGGCTGAATTGACAACTGTTTCCGGCTCTTTCCAGCACTTATACTTTGGACCAATACCACTACCCTTTGTCATATGATCCACATATACCAATAAAATCACATACGGTAAGTGCCCAATCATTGGTAAAAAGTGTGGTCACCCTTTCTATATAGCTGGTTACGATAGCAACAGTACCAAAAACACCTTTAATTTCTCTTAAAGTGATTATAACTCAAAAATGAACTCACTGCCCCCCATTTTTTATTTTGGAATCACGTAATCCAAGTAAGCAAATGTTAAAAATAATTCTTTGGAGTGGGTTTAGCACCACCTTAAATTGTTTCAACCCCCTCCTCAGAATATTTCATCATTGATGTATGATCATATGATAAAGAGAGATGGTATTCATCCATAAAAATGTAAGCTAAGAGTGTTGTCAGCCATCTAAAGAAGCTCACAATGAGTGCTGAACCAATTGGATCTTCCAGGTCAGCTAATGTCAACCCACATGGCTTGAAAAATCAACAAGTCATATTGCACAGCGGTATGACTAAGTGCAGATTTTTAACTCTCCTGTAGTTTAGAACCCCTAATCATAAAAAGTGTGACCAGCTTATTGGCCAAGTGGGTGGGCCTAATGGGAAAATCTATTTGGCTTGAGGTCAAGTTGAACGGTTAATGAGGTTGATTCAAAATGGCCAAGAGCCAAATATTTTTCGACCATCAAACTTAAATTAAATAGTAAATGCCACCTTAAGTCAACTTGATGTTGTCAAAACATTTTAAAAATGCCTGATGTGTTTGGGGCCAGATGGCTCTTTTTGGACCAGCTTCTGTGAATGAGAACCCACTTGGCCCTAGACACATCAACTTGTGGAGTGTTTCTATGCAATTGCATCAAGGAGGCTGCACAACCAAACTAGATATCCAATTTATGGTTTTACGGTGTGCCTAGCATTCCAATGTAGCAATCACCCAAAAATACGACAACAATGGGCAAGTGTTTATCATGTGACTTTGTTTGTCACCTGATATCTCTGCAGCAATTTCATAACGACAGTTTAAATGTGAGCACCAGCTTTTTAACTACTGACTCTAATGGTTAGTTAAGAGAATAAGCCACAGATCATTATCTGTTAGGTCAGAGAAGGCAAATATTTCAGACATCAGCTGCCCAGAGTTGAACTACCTTATGACCATGGTTAAGTTAAAAAAAAATTAAGTATGTTAAATACAATAATGGCAAACACACAATCACTACTTGAATCCATTTTATTTCAACTCTTCAATCAAAGGTAATTATTAAGTTACTATTAACAAAAGCATCCAAGTCTAATGTACAGAGTTTGCTACCAGTACTAAATAGTCGCTTCAACATATATAAGATGGTACTGTTACACCTACAGTATGTTTTAAAGTTTGTCTTACGGCTTATTGAAATAACTGCACTTACAGTAGACTAATATTATTATACAAAGTACCATAAGCATGCTCTTCATTATACAAAGTATACAACCATTACAAGCGTTCTACCATTGATTGTCACAGAATCTGTTTTATGTGGAAGTTAAGATAAGAGAACAATGCCATGCTCAAAAGTATGGGTGTTAAATTATGCTTGCTCGATTTAAATAATTTTACTATGGATATTTCATTTGTACAAAATTTGCCACAAAACCAATTGATAAGATGTACACAACACGTTTTGGTGGGGAGTGACTCGCAACGTTCCGGTAAGGGTAGGGGAATGCTGATTCCACAAAGATGGAATCAAACTGCAGAATGAAATCAATACACACTATCCATTCATCCCACCCAACTTAATTCACACAATCAGAGATCAAAGCAAACAAGTATTTTTTCACTGTTTTATTATGTCAACATTATGAACTCAAAAACTCAAGGGCTGCAAAAAGACTGAGAAACAAGCAACAGTAAAGCAGTAATTCAATTCAAATCATTTCAATTTTGAAGATACAATAACACTGACACAGTAAAAAAACGGTTCACTTACCTTTTCAAGCATTCTTTGTCCTCATGATTTTTCAAGCAGCTTCGTGGTAGTTCGTGATTGCAGTAGGAACATTCTGTTGGAAGCTCAGATATTGCTTTCTCGACAGCTAAGTTACGGGAGCAGACATTGCGATTTATCTCAGTTCGGCAGTTAGGACAAGTTGATTGCTCATTTTTTAGTCGACTATCAGCCAGAAGATGTGTGAAACAGGACGCACACATCAGGTGTCCATTGCGACACTAAATTGAAACAGAAAAAAAAGCTGATGTCAATTTCATTACCAGTTTGCTTGATCATCACAACACACACATGAATTGTCAATGTTGGTCTCTGAGAGGATGTTGAGACATTGGGGGGTGGATAAATCAGGAAGTCTAGTTAAGGGTAGACCTGTAGGGAGTCATGGGAAAAAACTGCACATTTCTTAGTCAAAATCGTGTTAATGGTAAATGAACATAATACATAAATTCAGAATAAATTTAACAAGATAAGACTGGCTTCATCATTTTCTGTGTTTTGGTTAACACCAGTAAATCACTAAAATGAAGAAAATATTTATTAACTTTGGACTTCTCAAGTAGGCTAGTCACAAGGTCTTACTCTGTTGCAAAAACTCTAGCCTACGACACATAAGACTATAACACAAGCAGCCTTGGTGTGATATTTCTCTCATTAAAATACTTGAAGTAAGCATTGAAGTAACTTCACCAGTCCCCATCCAGGATAGTCTCCTTGACAGCCCCTTGGGCTGGAGTCACGCAACCCTCCCTGACTTGAGTGGCTGTGAAGGAGACTACATCCAGGAGTGTTAACTGTCTTTTGAACAACCCGGACCAGAACAACAGGAAAGTGATTCAAGTGGTGCCATATTGGCAGGTTTCTCCCTAAGTGTTTGAAAACATTTGTTAATGTAAACAACTAAATTAAATATTCAAATATAAAATATTAAAAACAAATAAAATGCGATAACTAAACTAATGGACCAACTGATATAAAAGTTCTTGCCCAGCAAAGGTAAGTATTTTGGTATTTACTGAAGCGTATCGTGTTACAAAAGGATTATGAGGCCACGTGAAAATATCGTGCGATTTAAACTTGAAACAAAGAATGTTCAAAGTTTCAAACCGAGGTCTATCTCTGATGTGAATATTTAAATGCTGAAAAATCTTTCCCATTCTATTTAAGCTTATCTTTCTTCAACACCACTAGCTATGTTCGCAAATTATTACAAACCACTCTAGCACCGGCGCAAAGTGAAAACACAATATCAAGGACAAAACGGACAACCACGCAAAATTAATGGAGCTTATAAAGATCTCCGCTATTGTTCCACACAAAAATTCATTTTACACACTGTTTGTCAGCTATCATAAATGAAACCTATTATTCAAATAGTATTGCGTAGATCGAAATGTTCATGAAACTCAAATACGGGGAACGCCACGTCAAATAACCTCTGCGTGTTAAAACAACCTCTTGGAGGTTTGTGGCACTAGAACGCATTTAATAAGGATTAGGTTTACAATTCATGCATGCCAAAGCCGGGTTATGGTGTATCTCTAAACATATCTTGATTGGATGTTAAGTAAAAACAAAGCACGACTGATGCAGGTATTGATGGATGTAACCAGAATTGACATCGGCAAAAGGTTTTAACGCGAGTAAAGCAAAGTCACTTAAACTAACAACAGATTTAATCAAACAGCATGACATTTTATACACTGTTGTAACTAATTTCAATTCTCACCTGGAAAACGGACTTGGTGGGCAAATCGAGGCAAACGGTACAACTCAAAATATCGTTCAATCGAGCCTCGAGTTTACCAAGACGATCAATTTTTCTGTCTTCTCTTGTCTTCGCTTTCTTCAAAGGAGGCTCGATATTCTCTTTTTCAGAAGTATCTTCCACCTGTATCGAACCTTCAGCTTCTTCTTCCGACATACTCCCCTTTTTGATATAAAATCCTACGCCCTCCAAAACACCGCTATCGATAGTTTGTTTTGGTCCGGAAAAAAATGATGTAATGTTTACTACATCTGCGCCTGCGTCACAATGAACGAGGCAAAGGTCAATAATTCCAAATTAGGTGAAAGAAAGTCACGAGACCATCACGTGGCCTCCCTTACCTAGGAAAAATTATTAGCTCAGCGGCAATTCCTTAAAATATAGGTCCGCTGGGCATACACATTGACAGAGAAAAACGTTGACATTGACAGCACAAATATGGACATACATTTAACAGTACAAATTGTTTCAATTTATGGATCAATTTGAGATTGCTTGATTTTCTAATGATCATTATGTGACACAGGTTTTTGATCACGATATGTGTTTAATATACAAACAGAACCCTGACGGCCAAACATCTAAGAGGCACGAAGAAATACGAAATGAAATGTGAAATAAAATGCAGGTCGCAAATC
>Ga0126337_10001476_pt1 | contig 14271 bp, 6 predicted proteins | sample DipCmetagenome_FD_92527 | JGI IMG/M metagenome (GOLD analysis project Ga0126337, IMG submission 92527) | Coral microbial communities from La Bocana,Puerto Morelos, Mexico - Diploria C A metagenome | ecosystem: Host-associated > Invertebrates > Cnidaria > Coral | place: La Bocana,Puerto Morelos... | reverse complement strand
CTCTGATTAGTCGAAAACCTATGTTTTATCAGAGTGTAAAACAGAAAAAGCGTGTTTTATTGTTTTCCGCTACATTATCTCTATTGCATAAAGCAAATGAAGAAGCCTAAGACGTGTTACACTGGTAATAAAACACTCCGGACATCTGGGAACATTCGAGAAATGTAGAAACGCTCGCCTGCGAATCGTGTTTTCTACATTTCCTTCGTATTCTAAAATGCCAGTCGTGTTTTATCACAGTGTAATACACGGCTTAGGACTCTTTATTTGTTAAATAAAATTTATAAAAAGCCATGTGATTTAGTGAATATTCCAAAAACGTTGTCATATAATCTGGCCCTCCCTCTCCGACTACACTCTATCGATAAACAGTCATTTAAAAATTCTCTTTCTTAAGTTGTAAATAAATTAACTGAAATGGTAGAAGAATCGATAACGGAATAGAAAAGATACCTTAAAAAAGGCACGAGTCGAAGTAAACGTAAGGGACAGTACAGCGGTTTTCAACTGAGTGTCCTAAAACCAAAACAACAGCAACCACTCTAACCAATCACAAAGGGCATAGACAATCTAGAGTATCTAGTGAACCAATCAAAACTCAAAGTAACTGCACGTTGCTGACGCAAAGCGCGGGAAAACATATGAACGAATGACGATTAGTTTTGGTTTTAATCCTTACTTCTGATTGGACGAAAAGGTTGCTCGAGTTTTTTAAGCTAATCTTGTAGCGTAGTAAGTGCAAAAGCAATTTCTTTTTAACTCCCAAATGAAAACTGCTCTATCAGAACAATTTTGTTGTATTTTCAGTCGATACAGCGCTAAATTTTTGATTGAGTACATTCCCTCGAGAGAGAAATGCCCCAAGAACATCAAGATGGAGATACCAGCTGAATTATATAAGGAAGATCAAATGGCAATTAGTTTCTCACTTGTGATTTTATACACGATGACGTAATTTGAAGAAATGGTTTGCCAGACATTTTTCATTTACACGACCGTGTACCCCACTGTCTCATTATCCGTAAAACTGGACAATAATTTAGCCATTAGACGTAAGAGTTGGAAAATTTTAACTGTTAGCCGTAAAACTCTCAACCGTAAAAAGTATTTAGCCTCGATAGTGAAAGACACAAGATCTCTTGTCAAGACTTTTTGGAGCCTTGTCTTGTGGTTTCGTGTACAGGGAAAGGCCGGGAGACATAGAGGAAACTTGTTAGACTAAAATTCTTACGATAATACCTTTACCCACCGAATGGTTCCAGGACCTTAAATATATTTAAAGCAATCACAATAAATTTTAAACTTTTTTAAACGATGGCAATTAAATTATTTGCTTTTAACTTTTTAAACAATCGTAATTAATCCGGCTCTAAGATTTCTGTTTGAATTGGAAGGTCATGCCCATAATAGCGCCCCTGAGTTAAATTCGTGTTTCACCTGTGAAATCCAGTCATAAAGTCGTTTCTTCACAAAGTTCCAAGTTGTAGTCAAGTTCAGCCTGAGATAAATGCGTTGTTATTTGTGTTTTAATATCAGCAATTGAGTCTTTTCCACTGCTTGTGTTATCAACAATTGAAGCTCGGGGAGTAGCGACTTCGTGTTCTAATGAATTCTCAAACATTATGCTAAACATGTCCATTGAACTGGCATACCATTCTTCCTTTACAAGCTTATCTTGTTGAACAACCACTTCGAGATCGTCAAAACTCAAAGCTGGCGTTACTATGGTTACAGACCCAAGCGTGTTTTCTTCTGAGGTATCCACGATTTCGCTAGACTGCGAAGAAGGGCTTTGTCTATTGGAATCGCTTTCATAGCCCGATGATCCATTCAACGAATCGGTGCAGTGCAGCTGGGCAGCGGCTGACCACGCCCGAAACATTGCGGACTTCATTAAGGATGACGTTCCATTTCGGTTCAGCATTTCCATAGAGACGCTTCGCTCTAAGACGTGGTCGCAGTGAGCTGCCCGCGCAAAGAAAGCAGCTTCGGTGGGAAAGCTGTAAATCGTTCGGGAAACTTTCTCGTAATTCGTTGATCTTTTTGTTAATTTATCATTCTCTTTCAGAAGCATAACCTTTTCTTGGTGTAGTTCTGTTTTTGTCGGCATCAGCCACGGAACTAGAAACAGGAGGCACACTCCACATGTCATGACGGCTCCACAAAGGTAAAATGCTATGTCATATTTTCCGAATTCATCGAAGATGAAGCCTGTGGAAAATGAAAGTAAAATCTGCGATCAACATTTCATTCTTCAAACAGCACAACAATGCGTAATCATCAGAAAACCGACTTTTAAACAAAGCAAAACATCGACTTAACAGCGCTGTCTTGATGCAAAGAGAAATTCCCACCGAGAAAATTAAAAGAAACTCATGGCAATTACTAAAGAGGATTAAAATTTTGAGGTCGGAAGAGAAAATTCGCGAGCCTCCTTATCGCTCGTCACGGTCTTCCCCAACGAAAGACTGCGTGACGAGCCCAAAGGAGGCTAGTAGGTATTTGCTTGATCAGATTTTTTTGAGTCTCGGTGGTAATTGACGCTGCGTGAAAAACCTTCCGAGAGATTTAACAATTTAATTTGCGGCTTAAAACTACAAGTAATCTCGAAAGAGAAGTCTGCAACCAAACGTTTCAAGTTTTTATTAGAATGTAACTCAACAGAAATATTTTCTATAAACAAACTACTCAGAAATCAGAAGGCCCCATCCACACTACGTCCGAGGAATTTGAAAACGCAGCTTTGTATTTTTTGTTTTATTTTGGACGGAAAACATTTTGAAAACGGAACTTTTTGAAAACGAGGGCATCACGATAGTGATGCGATCTCTCTCAATCCAAAATAACCGGTGTTATTATTCACAAATTGTAACACTTTCCAAATATGGTCATGATTCTCTCAATATCTGTCACCCGTAGGTAACAGATATCCTGCGATATACGTAATTTTGTACTCCGCAACAAGCTAAACAAGCAAAATAAAAGAGTTTTTTCCTGTCCAGATAAAATTGTTAGTTTTGTTATTAATTTGTTGAATAATAAAACAATTATCCTGCTCAATCTTGCGGAATATCGCCTGATTTTAGCCGACTCGGCCTACGGCGTCGTCGGCTAAGTATCAGGCGATATTCCGCGCGATTTCGCAGGATAATTGTTAATTATAGTTCACCACCAAATTTTCTCCGATTGTAATTGGTTTAGATTGATCACGTGACGCGATAGTGTTCATCCACGGAAAGACACCATCAGCGCGTAGTGTTTGTCCGCCGAAAATACCCGGATGGATAGTACTCGTCCGTGAAAATTTTGCTGTAAACAAGCGGGCATATCGAAAATAAACAATTGAAGTTGTATTAAGTGGGTTTTTAAAAGTTTTCTTTTTCAAATTTTACATTTGGCTGTCACGACTTTGATCTTAAAAAGTTGAAAATAATTGGATATAATTTTTGAACTGGCGCGCGGAAGAAAATTTAGTGTTGAACAATAAAGACAATAGAGTGTTTATGTCTCGGAACTATCGGTCTGATAGTTGCCCTGGTTAGAAGTTCCTGACACCATTCAAATAATACCAACCTGCCACAGGTGGGCCCAGGATATTTCCAATGGCTGCCGCGAAACAAAGGTTTCCAAAGGCACGCCCTGCGAGCTTCTCCCCGACAATGTGAAGAGTTCCCATCCCAAACAGGACAGCTAAGCATCCATCGAAAAGTCCAAACACAACAACATAAACAACTAAAGATAAGTAACTCCGAGCAAGTGGAAACAGTGTTGCGTTGACAGCCAACACGAGGCCAATGATTTGAACAGATGCAACTCTGCCAATACGTGAACTATTCGCAAGCCTTCCGAACGCTATCCGGGCAGCTGTTTGCGTGAAGGCCTGGTAGCCAATGAGTAAAGCACTTTTAGAACTGGGTATACCAATGTCGTTGGCTATGCTAATCTGTTGAAACATAAAAGAGTCCATTTAGCTGCCGCAAACGAGGCAGTGAAGGAAATTTTATTTGATGACACTCTCCCATCTTGCAGAGAAGATAATCACAAGTACTTTAGACCAGATGGTAACCAGTTATTTTTAACACGGTTTACGAAATTAATTAAATTGCGGCTAATGTGATTAGATCAACTGGTAGAATTCTAGTCCTTGCCCCAAGAGATTTTCAGCAGCTCCTCTGGTTTTCCTCGGTCCTTGTAAGAGCTATCACGGTTTGGTTTGGCATATTATTAGATACAAATAATGCAAAGGACCGCAAACGAAAATGCAGCTGGTATACGTAGGATCTGTAAATATTGATCAGCCAAAAATAGACCAGTGAAAAAATACTCACCAAAAATACAAATGGTATAAAATTTCCAAACGCGATGAAACTCAAGGAGACGGCCCACACAGCAAAGGCCTTGTTCTTCCAGGGATTTAAACTGAGAAGTTCCAACAAACGTAACTTAATCTTGTAGAGAACGCCAATATTTAAACTTCTAGGTCTGTCCCTCTTCTGCAGCTGAATACGCTGTTCTTGCTTGTTCTCAAGTCTGCTGTAGCTCAAACTTGAAACACACATTAACAATGACATTCCAGCGAGAATCCGCATCGTTATCCTCCAATCATAGTGAGCGATAAGTTGATTGATGGCCCACGTCATCGGCGGAACACCCAATCCGGCTCCAGCGATGGCAATTCCGTACGCCATTGACAAATAGATTCTAAAATGCGACGGTAAAATTACTAGAGAGGCGAAGTAACAGAAACTCGCCCCAGCTCCCCAGAGGAGCCCATAGGTAATGTACAACAGAGTAAAATTGGTGACGAATGACGTAGTTAGAAGACCCACAAATGACAGAATGCCTCCAAGGCACGTGACTACCCGGCATCCTAATTGCTCGCACAGGACCGTGGTTAAGGGACCCATGAAAAACATAACACCGAAGGCTAGCGAGCCCACCCATGCTAGAAATAATAGTAAAAAGATAATAATAATAATAATTAAATACAGTTGCCTGCAATTGCATGTCAAAAAGTACAGAATTCCAGCCCGGATACAGTATTACAGTGAAACCCCGCACTTGGGCCAACCCGTTATAACAGGGACTCTGTTACTACTCAGTCAGTCAATATTGTGTCAATTTCAGCCATTTTCTCATGTAAAGAACCTCTTGAACAAGCCCACCCCGTTGTTGACCGAATTAACCGGGTTCTACTGCAAAAGAATTGTTCACCTCCATTTCGGTAAATACGGCGCGATGATGTTTCTATTGTGCATCATAGGATACAGGAAATGTAACGACGGAAATGGAAGGAAAACGAGAACGGCACGGGACAATTTTAAATCACTTTCTCGGAGGACTAGTAAACCTAAACGAGCTCTTTCGGAACATTAAGAGCCGTTAAGCTAAGTATCGACTCTCGTTTCTTTTCCTGAACATTGCATATAACACTCGTACGTGCTCTAAAGTTGAAACAAAATCAACGGATATTATAATTACCATCGTGTCGACCCACCGTGCGCTACAAATCCCTGATAGGTCAAAGGTATCTTGAATTAAAGCATGAAGCACCAATAATCGGTGGAAATGTATGTCCAAGTTATATATAGCATAGAGCTGGTCAAGGGGCGAATGCTATACGTTTCCGATTTGAGTTAGCTTTATACGCGCAAAAAGTCGTTCGTTATTATAACCATAATTTTCAGTTGTACATCAGAAAAATCACATAAAAAGTGCAAGGTCTTATACTTTTCAGCTCTTTTCATAGTATTTTAAATTCCTAATATAATTAAATTCAAGTACTTGGCTCGACTAGAAACCTAATGAAGAATCAATTTAAATCTATAATCCTTATTCTACCATTATACATTTCAGTAGAAGTAAGCTCACTTAAAATAAGCTTGTTGAGTTGTAAGCATAGAAATGTGCGCTGCTCAATTGCCTCAATATTGCCATCTTCTACTCAGTTGTAAACCTTTTAAATCGCCTGTCATCCTTGCGGAAATGTAGTGAATATCATCTACCGGTTTCCTGTTCACTCTGAAAGTTCGTATGGTCTCCCATGCAGTTTAGACCCACCCAGAAACACTACTTTCTCAGATCGAAGAACGCCCGCAGTCATAGTAAGACATACAAGACAGATTCTCTATTTCCATCTCTTATGGTTGGTAGGTTTTGATCGTGGGTAAAAATACACGCAAAAATTCTGGGATTCTTTCCCTTCCTTCATTTCCTTCTGTCAACACCCTTTCTCCGCCCCAAAACGTGATTTCATCAACGATCGAGTGTCCGAAAAAAAAAACTGTTCTGCCTGGCGCAAGAGAGAATAAAGAGGTGGTTCCGAAATAAACACTGCAAGGACTGTTTTACCGCCATTTTCACATGAACAGAGATTTGAAATTTAATTTTTGAAAAATTTGTTTTCGTATGTTTGAAACTGATCTTTTACTTGAACACGCCGAAAAATATTTTACTGATCTTTTTTTAAAATCATATTTCTCTGGTTAAAAGTTAATTTCTACACATCGTTCTTGAGTGGTCAAACGAGTCTATATGCTTCTTAGACTCCTATACAGAAATTTAAAAAATGTGGGAAGGAGGGTGTAGGCTTTTAATATAACTACATCACATCATTATCACGGCATATGGCATAGATACACCTGAAAAAAATAATCTAAAGGGAACTTGTACAAGAACAGAGCTTGTTCCGTTAAGAAAATTTTCAGATTTAGTTATTTTTGCATGCCCGATGGAAACAAGCCCATTCTACTGATTTCGTATAGTATGCCTAACGTGTGTTTTTTGTGCTATTAAAAACACCCAAGGTCAGTCCGAGTACAAAGTCCAAGGCTATCTCGATATTCCGGTAAGTGGTACGCTACAACTGGTCGGTCTGTCAACAATCGAGAAATAAACAGAACCTGATATTTGACCCAAAATTTAACATTTTTGCGAAAGAAAAACAACAAAAAGAGCAACCGGATTTTTCGAGTCTCAAACAAGCTGAAGCCGACCGGTTTTGCATTTTAAGTGCAAAACGCAGTTCTCATAGAGTAAGACTCGTGAGAGTTTCACAAGAAATGCCTACAGCTTAGGTTGTAAGCAAACAGGCTCCTGAATCCAACATGTCAAATAAAGTTACCGGAACCAGCGCATGGTGGAACTCGCGCTTGTCACGCTCTTCTGCCTGTTCCCAGGGTTGCGCCTCGAGGTCTTGACAGGCTCGATAAGTCCTGCGAGAAGAGACTTATTCCATAGTTCTAAGATCAAGGGAGACTCTGCTCGCAGCGCAATCACAATCACACAATTATTCCAAAAAGAACGATCGCGTGAGAAGCCAAAGAGTTTACGTTTGTTAAACCCTAATTAGTGGTTGTTGTGGAAGATATTTTGGCATGCAGCTGAGTCAAAATTTAGTGGTCGCTACCGTTACGGAGAACTGGCCACAGCACTGAGAGAGGAGTGAATTTTTTGAGTCTCCGCCCGTCAAAAGACAAGTGCCTGTTGAAGAGGCGCCCGTTATCCGGAGGAGGTTCGACTGTATACGTATCATTCAGCTCACGACGAGGCTCTCCTTACGGTTATAGGAAATAGAGTAATTTGGTTATATCAACTAAGTTGTAAATTAAAATTTCTCGCTCTTGTTCTCTTTTGCACCTTAGCCCTGCCTCTAAATTATCACCGTACTGGCCACCATTTCGTAGGCCATATCAGCTTTAATTTGGGTTTTGGCAAGGAAAGGAAACAGGGTAAGAAATATCAATACTGGCCTTGACTCTCTCATCCCTTGAAGTCGAGCCCGGACACTGCTGCATGTCCTTAGCTTGTCCCGGGCGTTCGTGGTTGGTTGAGAGCAAATGACGATATGGCAATTTAATTTTTTTCCCACGCGCCGTTCTAATTAACCTCTGCTCCGAAACTAATCGATGGCCTAGATGAAGATACTGTATGACATTCTGGAGCTTTACAAGAAAATGCCGGCAATCATTCAATTATTCATAACAAATCAAAAAAATTCACCGGAAGTTAAAATTTGACAGTATATCCGGTCAACCGGATGTCAAGAAATCACGTTTTTGCGAAAATAATTTTAAAAAATGGTCCGTAAAACTGGTTTTAGTAAATACTATCACCGGAATGGGCCTATTGACTTAAAAATGGCAATGTAACATTACATTACCGAGGTAAATATGGAACATTATTTACTCTTCTTGGATTTTATAAACAGACATAAGACCAGTCGGAAACGGTTTACGGTGTGCTGTTTTGAATTACATTTATCCTAGAGATCCTCTTAGTCAGTAAACATGTCTTGAAGTGCATTAATTCTCCATCAGACATTTAAAAATCTCTCCATTCCATCAGCTGTCATCTAAAAACCTTTTTTCCAAAGCGAATAACACAGCAATTAAGATTAAAAACAATTAATTACCTGTAGCCGATTCACTACGATGAAATTCCCTTCCAAAAGCAATAAAGAAAATCCCCACAGAGCTGTGCACGCCAAAGATGATGAACTGCACTACGAAGGAAGACCCACAAACGAACCAAGATCTGCGCGAATCGTAGCTGAAATCTTTGCAATAATTCGCCATCCTGTGCGTGGACCGCACACGGACTGCCAAAGGGTTTGTGGATAAAGCCAGGCGCGCATGTAAACTGGGTTTTCACTCCCTGCGTTGGTAATTGAAAAACCGGTTCTTGTTGAGCTGATGATAGGTGAAAATCCTGTTCATCAACTTTTTAAATCCAACCACGACGGGTACCCGCATGGAAGCGCGATCTCTCCTGTTATAAACACAAGCATAATCACCGTTGGTCAATTTCCAACGTAAAATGAAATTTGCGCGGACGTGATCGCAAAAATAAACAGTGTCAATTTCACGTGACCCCGATACTCAGCCAGTCAGTCTAAGTAGACCTACTAAGTATACCCGTATTTTCAAAACAGGATTCACTCGCTCTCTCTCCCGTGTTGATTCGACCTCAAAGAAGCTATGTCACGGACAGCATTTCTTGAAAAAATTGGCCGTGTTTATCAAGTTTATCGTTTGTAATCTGTCTAAATCTTTCTTAGTAGTGGCAATCGTTATTTATTTAAAATTGTTTTTTTATTATTTCATTCTACCTTAGAAGATTATTATTTTGAGATTTCTTTCAGTTTAAAAGTAATCAGAAAATGCAAATGGTGCTTCAGAAACTAAATACCAAAACAAAATAAAACAAGTTTCTCCAAAATTCAAGCAAATCTTGAACGCTTAACTTTCTCAAATCATGGGTTTTGTTATGCGGTTCCGAATCTCGGATTTGAAATTTACAGAGAAAGGACGAACTGTACTATGATTTTAGAGAAGAATGTGTTTCGTAACATAATACTTGCAGAATATAGTCTAACCGGAACTCAAGTTGGGCTTAATTAACTGGGGCTCGGATTTTCTTTTATGAAGGGTCTCTGAGTCGTGGTTGGCCCGCGTAGCTTGGCCACTTGAGCCATTTCAGTCGAGGTTAGATTTCACCATTCTAAGGAGCTCGACCTAATTTTAATTGGCTACGGCTCAGCCTAACAGTAATCAGGGGCAGTCAATCGGTGGCCCGCTTTCAGTTCACTGGGTTTGAATTACATTCGCGTGTTAATTAATTAACCTTCAATTAGAATGGCAGAGTAAACAGACTGCAAAACAGTCATTTTTCTGCAAGCGCGAGCCTCACACGCCTGTAGGCCTTCCTCGCCGTTTCTACACTCGCTTCAGGTCCTTAAGAACTTTCGTTCCAATACCGTCCGCGTTGCTCGCGTTCACCGGTTCCAGGCTATCGGTCAGTGGGAGCCCGGACGAAGCCTGGAACCGGGGGGATACTCCCTTATATGGGCTATATAGGTATGTGCGGCCCCAAAGGGTATGGTTTGTCAGCCGTTTTAGTCATAAATTGGGTATCGATTTTAGCCATTTCGCCGCCATTTTGGTCATAAATAGGGTATCGATTTTTGTACTCTAGTCTTCAATTCGGTTTTTCTTTTAGAAGAAGCTACTTCTTCATCATGCTCTCCTTCTCCCATCCGCGATTTGCCTTCCTCTACACCGTTTAACGCCTGCTACGCATGCTAGATAAAGCCAGCAACAAAAGTCCTTCCCCTAGGAAGAGTCAGGTCATAAATAGGAAAACAGAAAAACTGACCGTACGGTTGGATTGAACTTTTGTTCAAACCGTACGGTCAGTTTTTCTGTTTTTCAGTTTTTTGAATCCCAAATTTTGCTGGTCAGATCCACCAGGATCCGGTTCCTTTGCTTTGTCCGTTGGCCCTTTCTCAAGTTTAAATTCTTCATAAATAGGGTATGAAATTTTTGGTCCGGTCATAAATACGGCAGGGAAAATCGCAGATTTTAGTCATAAATAGGGTAAGGGTTTTGGGAAGCGGGCCGCACACCCCTACCAAATTTTTCTGGGAGTACCCCCCCGGGGGGCCTGGAACAACTGTTTTGCAGTCTACAAGGGAAATGACAGAGAGGACAATGCTTGCGTGATTTGGCTTTAACTCAAATTTCCCATGAGCAAGGATTATACTGCAATTCTTGACTCCAGACAAAACAGCCTTATTTTGAATAATGAATTGCTGGGATTTTCGCCATAAACTGATTAACAGAGCGTGTCGAAGTTATTTCGTTTGAAACAAATACTACAACCCTGGACAAATCGTATTGGAAAATACGCAAAAACATGAAATCATATCTGTAGTACCTACAGACTAACTGTCAGTAACCCTATTGCACCTTTCAATATTGGAAAATGATTAAATCAAACTTGTGTTGCGTGAAAGTGTTTTGTCAACATTTCACATAAAGTGCGACCATTGTTTCCTTAAAAATCATTGTTTCCTTTAAAAAATCACGAATTAGCTGGCTCCGCAGACTACCAGTTTAGAGTTTAAAAGTAGAATAGACTTTGTGCAAGTGAAAATAAATACCTCAAAATTAACAGTGAATAATAATTACGTTAACCAGTCTTACCTGAAAATTTGAGTTCCTTAGTCAAGACTTAAAGATTTCCAGTTATGTCTCCATATGCCATTGAAGCGTGTGAGAGTCTGGAAGAATTACCACATTGTTGAGGCTAGCCTGCTGACGTCAGTTGGACAAAAACCTCAATTTAGAAGACGCATCTGCAAATTAATTCTCCGATTAGAAATCTGTTGCTCTGTGTGAAAATCTACAACGTAAATCAAGTTAGAAAGCCCATTCACAGGCGAATAAAATATAGCTAATAAGCTCTCCTGTAAACTAAACCGCGTAAATTGCGGTACCAGTCGGACTGCACTGCCACAATCAAAACAAATCAGAAGCGAATTAGAAAAACTAGTAAAAGACTTTTGAAGGACCCGATGTTAAAGGATGCGAGACCATACAATAATTCAGTAGAATACCCACGTTAATTCACACTTGGTTGTTGAAAGCCCTTGAAAATAACGACTGGTCACTTAAATTTTTGCGATGCTTTTGTTGAGAGGTTTATACCGTGTTACATGCGAAAGGCAATATAATCATTGTAAACATTGGGTATTTCCAACCAATCGGGAGACAAACAAGGACCTGTCGCGGCTTGCAACCCTCTGTGAACAAAAATTATGGTGGTTGAACAATGTACCACAATACCATGTAAACGTTACACAGCCAAGTAATATTTTCCTTGCATGCTTCAAGATGTTAGGACTTTTCTTTTTATGGGCGTTGTTAAGGCTTTCGTGCGCTGAGTTGTTATGAATGAAATGTAGCGGCCGCTATCTTTTTCTTTTTCCTAGGACCGGGATCAGTCCTATCGATCGCAACGATTTAGTAATTTTCCCACGCTTAGTCCCGTTGAGTGTTTTAGCCGACTTCGAGTAGATCTTTGATTAAGGTTCATTGCGATTCTTGTCTTTCTTATGAATGGCTTATGAAATTAATATTTTTCTCCGTTTTGGATAGTGACTTTACGAAAACATTTCAGTTGAGAAGATACACGCTTATATTTGTTCACTATGTGTTGAATGTGTAACACTCACTTGGTACCAATGAAAAATCTTCAGTCCTTTTCTTCGAAGCCGTTTTATTTTTTCTTCATTCTTCCGCGTCTACCTTCTGTTCACAATAGCTTACAAAGCCAAATAAACCTATGTATATCGTCTGATACGTGAAAAAATCTACATTGTTTGACGTTACGATACGAAACGAACCTAAACATTCCAACACGACTAAGTATGCAAGGCAAATAGAAAAGGTATAACAAAAAACTCCTTGATATCCAAGGCAAGGTCATTACAGTGCAAATAGAAATGTTAATGGACTGGTAGGTAGTAAAGGTCTGCTTGATGTGAAACCAGAAATACCATCGAGTCTCAGTCTGCGTTATATACACTGTTGGAGATTCAGTCTTTGATGGCGAGTTATCATAATTCTATTATAAATCTCGCTCCAAAACGTTTGCTTAAAATCTCATTTTGCAACAACTATACTTAAAAGCGCTCAAAATTTGGAATCGAAACAATAAACCAATGAACAAATGGCAAAGGTTCCTGGGAGGTCCGGGAAGATCTATTGTTCGAATTTGTATTCTTCAATGGCTGATAACTCTTTTCCAAGTGGCCTGGTTCAAGTACTCACACTGTAAAAGCCCTTACAGCACATCTAGAGTGGGAGTTATTGCCCAGACTAAATACATTCCACTACACACACGCTATGTGCGGGCTAAGCTACAAGTAGAAGTTAAACTACTTCAAATCGTAAGACCAACATGATGGTCCCACACCAGCTGTTGCTTAGCACAACAATTAAGAAACAACCGAACTCTGGTAGAAATTACTTAGTTAACAATTCAGTTTCGGTTTAAATTCGCAATGACATGTTTCAAGAGCGCTGGAGAGAGCTAGGGTCTCAGCGAAAGTTTGGAAAAATATGTGTTGACTTATATAAGCTTAGTCAAACACTGCAAGTTTATTATAATAATATGCTTATAAGAGATTGCTTGTATCTCTTTGGACAGGTACTGTAAGGCTTGTGAAATTTCTTGTTCTGCGGGCAGCGATCTCGTTACCTCTGTCGTAGAAACTGTTCTGACAATGATGAACTAACAGGGCCACCTTAAAGTATCGATAAAGTAAGTAGACGTTATTACACGCAAGCCGCTGTTTTAAAACGTGCGTGCAAACTAGATGTGATACCGGCGACCACTAGTACTGCTGTGGCTGTAACGGAATATTTAACCAATAATATATTCGCCTAGTTTTTTCTTACCAGAAGAACGGCATGGTTAGAATAGCACCCTCTCCTGAGCCTGCGTAACGGGCGCTCGAGCAAACAGGGCACGAATGCTAACAGAAAGGCGCGTGTTTGCGTTATCAGGAACCTCTTCAATTCGCTCCCTATTGATTCTTCGAGCGCCTTCATACAGGCTACCTCCCCTCCAGTGGCCGAAGCTCTGCCCCACCTCACCCCTCTTGATACTTGGTTGACAACAAATAATTTGGTTCTGCAATCAAATTTTTAGGTAACAAAAGAGCGACGGTAAGGTTCTCTTCATGTGGAAGTTCAGATAAGGGGGGTGTTTGTTAACTTCATGTTGACGTTTAGGTAAGGGGGGTGGGGTTAACTTCATGTGGACATTTAGGTAACGGGAAGGGGGGTTGACTTCATGTTGTCATTTAGGTAAGGGGGGTGGGGTTGACGTCATGTGGACGTTATGAATATTAGGTAAGCGGGGTGGAGGTGGACGTCTAGGTAAGGGGGTGGGGTAAGGCAAGTTTAGTGCGAGGAATTTTTGACAAAAAGCAAAATTATTCAGTTAATATGATTGACTTCATGTTCAAAACGGGGAAAAGCTGGATGAGTGTTCTACTTGGACGTGTGGTCGCGCCGACGATTGTGGTTCCCTCATCTGAAATCAAAAACGTAAACACAGCGGGCGGATAAATGATTTTAGAGAAGGGCTTCGTTATACGGAACCGAAGGCGGTCTTGTTTAGGGGGTCCAGGGAAAAGTTTTAAAATTGAGCTCCTAGGAAATGGGATTTCCGGTATTATGAGGCGAAATCAGCCTGTTATAATGTCACATTTCTTTTTTCATTTAGGGAGCTCGACCGAATCCCCCGAATACGCAGATGTTTCAACAAGTACAGAACCACGATAAAGCTTCATGTCATTTCTAGAAATTTTTTTGTTCATTTCATGTGTTGTGATCTTCGCACCTCAATAACTTTAACTTCAGCCAGTGGAGCAGCAAAATTCCAAGTGGATGTATAGGCGGGGGGGGGGGGGGGGGGGGG
>Ga0126337_10001475_pt1 | contig 14273 bp, 11 predicted proteins | sample DipCmetagenome_FD_92527 | JGI IMG/M metagenome (GOLD analysis project Ga0126337, IMG submission 92527) | Coral microbial communities from La Bocana,Puerto Morelos, Mexico - Diploria C A metagenome | ecosystem: Host-associated > Invertebrates > Cnidaria > Coral | place: La Bocana,Puerto Morelos... | reverse complement strand
AGGCGCCTTAGGTTAGCCTGCGTAGCAGTCTTTTCCGTTCCTCTTAGCGGGAGAAAGCGGGAGCCAAGGGGAAGTCGCGCGAACGCATGGGGCGAGAGCAAAAAGAGGAACGGGGGGGGGGGGAGGGGGGGGGCCCCTCCCCCACTGCCACTACTTTTTTGTCACCTCTGTCCCCGAGCCCTCGCGCAACTCCTGCTTGCCTGAAAGGAAACGGAAAAGACTGCTACGCAGGCTACCTTAGGTAAACTTGGCAAATCTCATCTTGTTATTTCCATTGTACGAAGCTTAACCTGTTATTAAAAAAATATATCCAAAAAATATATCCAACATGTACAGAGTCAGTGAATGGTACACTTTCCACATGCTAATACTGTAGGGATTTGCCGAAAGAAAATGAGCACTGATCTTCTTGGCTTCATCCAGGTTTTTCTTCTCCATCTCGTCTTTGCAAGCCCTGTACGAAAAAAAGAAAAAAGAAAAAAATATTCAGTTAAATATTACAAATGGTGGCATGTAACCTTTTATAACTAAAGCTATCAGTTTAAAAACTTACTATTATAGTGTGGAACAAAGGCTATGTTCAAAATCTCGCAATAAACAGTCGTTTTTAACGGAAAGCAGTGACAAGGAAAAAGCCTGCTTTGAAAGTCAAAGGCGTCTCCACAAGAAATAATAATAATGGAAAATAATTATGCAGGGTAACCACTTCAGTTGTAAAACTGATATCATTGTAAGCCCTGTAAAATAAACAAAAATTTAAACGAAGAGATTAAAAGAAATAAAAGGAGAAATTAAAAATGCTTCAAATACTCGAGATTTAGGAGTTAAAATAATTGCACCCTTGTAATAAAACGCACGTTTTGGAACTTGTAGCCTAATAGGTCTCTATTAATACACACCGCAATGCAAGGCTGACACTTCCAGGAAAAAGCCTCAAGTAAGTTGTAAAGACAGATGACCACGATGAGTGATGATGGCAGCTTAACGATATACTGATAATCTGTAAACATAATCACTCCAAGAGAATGAGCAGTCACAAAAAAACTGAACAAAATAAAAACCCTGCTCAATAGGTAATTTCCGAATTACCTTAAGCCTCTTTCTCAAAGCGAGTCTTGGTGCCCATCCTTTCATATGAATATGACATTACACCCACATGTAAATTAAACTCCTTTTCATATGAATGGTTTTGCACCAAGCCTCGCTTTGATAGAGAGACTTTAAGGCAACTGGGAAATGGGCTAACCCTAACACCTGGCCAAGAATGAAAAAATCAACAACTCCTACAGGAAGCAATTAAAGCTTAAAGCCGTTGTGTTTTGACTTACGCCTTGATCTGTGTTATGCACAAAAGAAATGATGTGACAGTGACACACCTGTCAAGATAAATTGTCTTTTCAAAGCTAAAAAAACAGAAGAAAACAACTCACCTGATTGTGAAATCTGTAATCCTCCCAAACAGCGCTTGAAGAATGAGGCAAGGAGCTGTGTGTGCTGACCGACATGAAACACCTGTTTATTAATTCATCCATAGACTGCTTGCTTTGCGAGGCTTTTGATCTCTGGTAGAACAGATATTCAGTCCACAGAGTTTGCACGTCCTGTCTCTCCAAAGGACTATGCACAGCTGTCTCAAATGCTGACGCTACAGAGAGGTTGTCCCACATGGAGGTGGCTGGTGGTGATATCTCTAGTAACAAGCTAAAAAACCAGGAGATCAAAAAGCGGCCTACAAGACATTCTTACGACTGACTTGGGATAGAGCAACTCTTATGATCGACTCACACAAGCTGAAGCCAGGTCTTAAAGACATTAATAACGGCTCTTCATACAGCTTTACAAATCGACAATTATCCTGTACTGTACATATTCAACTGGTGATTTCCACCAGTTGTTAAACTACTGTTGCATTATTTATCTACAGAGTAACCCTGCTTATACTCCCAGCATGCTGTAGACCAATAAGAATGGTGTTGCTAAATACAACGTGAATTCCCATATTAGTGAAGAACAGGTCCTGAACGATATTGTCGGTCGTCTGTTGGCAAACTATCGGCCCACTATCGGTTGACATATGAGCACATACCAGTAAGACAACCACAGAAAGAGCTTCTCCCTGCCCAGGCTCTGTGGGTTAACGCCTGGCATCAGAGGCGGGCACTTATAGTCGTATGGCAATGGCTGTGACAGCAGTCTGCGGTACAGTGCCACAGGATTGGCACTTTGGTCTTCTGAAGAGACAGTGGCCAGGCTGTGTATTTGATCATCCTGTGGCGCACTCACTGCTGAGAACTTGTGATGAACACATTTGACAAGAACTGACGCCGCTTTTTCAACTTCGTTCTGTCGAAAAGGTACAAGGAATTTGTAAGATTACGAGTGGTAAAAAGGCTTTATCTGAGTATGTCCAAGTAAAATGATTTTGAATAATGACACCTTTTGGAGTTAAGAATTTAACACTTTCATACAAAATAAATGCCACCACACTTTTTACATAACCTTAATTAATCATACAACCTTTTGAACTCTTGTTCTAACAAAACTCACTGATAATAAGTCGTTGTCACTGTCTTAAAGTTTTAGCTTGAGCTCTATAACTGATGACTAACCTGTTCTAGATAAAACCGTGCTGCATTGTACGATAACTCAGCATGACCCTTGCACTTCTCTAGTGCTTCAAGGTACACCTGCTCTGCTTCTCTGCTTCTCTCCGTAGAGACTTCAAGGGCTGCTAGACATAACCACAGCACTACCTCTGATTGATTTTCCTTTAGTAGATGGCGGAAGATTCCTCTGGCAGAGTCGTTTCTGCCGTAGGCTCTCTCCAGGGCAATGAGGTTCTTGTACAATGGAAGGCAAATGGTGAGTTTGTCTGGGGCGGATTTCGGCAGGGCATTGCAGGCTTTTAATGCATCTAATTCAAAGAAAAAGATAACACTCATTCAATTAATCCCAACATGAAACGTTTGGACGTTGTTGGTAGAGTACAAGTCAAACGTTACAGAGCACTAAAATAAGGTTACGTAAAGAGGTTTTTAGGAAAGATAATATCCAAACGAGCTTTAATAGAAGCATAATAATGAGCTTGTCACAGTCAGTGTTAATCTTTCACACGCGCCAAACAAAAATGATAGGGAATGCCAAGCTTAAGTGAAATCATTACCTTGAAACATTACCAGCAGCTTCTCTCCAGAAGCTCTGGATTGTTGAGATGGTTTCCATGGGAACACAAATTCTTCTTTTGTTACCATTCTTGCTGGTTTGCCATGCCGAGGATCAAACCAAGCAACAGGCAGTCGATGAAATTCAAAGACATGGATATATGCCAACCAAGCCAAACAAAAGTCAGAAGGCAGCAAATGACTGGACAGTACCGGGACCTCTGTACAACTACTGGCTTTCGTAGTTATAGCTGCTTTGAACACAGCCAATGCTGACTTGTAATGTCCAGAATAAAGTTCCAGTTGTATGAGATAGAGAAGTGCTTCAAGGATACAGTGAGAGTGAAATTCTACTGCCTCACTTGAGTTCCCTGTGAGAAAGGAAATTAAACGCAAACAAACTGTCCTCTTGTCATGGTATGTCTGTGAATACTCCAGGTACTTCCACCAGACACTGAAGGTCGGTGAGAATTCTACAGCTTGGTCACAAATCTCTCTGAGCTCATCTCTGTTGCTCTGTGAGGAATATAACTCCAAGTACTCTAACCACAATTCCTGTACACACACACACACACAAAAAAAAAAAAAATATTCAAGAAAGCCATCAACACTGTCTTTCACAATACATGTATGTAACAATGAGGTCCAGTATGCACATGGTTACCCCTACCCTCCCCTTCCCCATAGCACGATGGCTAAAGCACTTGTAGTATAAAAGTAAACACAAAGTTACCAACTGATTCAACTGATGGGGGGTGGGTGCCTGAAACACACAGGGGCTCCATCAGATAAGTTCAATAATTGCATGTATCTCTAAACTGGAATAAACTTGAAGCTGGCCATGGTCAAAACTTTTTTGATGTTATGACACATCCATTAAGTTGTGCGACTCATAAATGACAGTGGATCAGCTACAAATACTTTAAATACTTAATTTAAGGTTTGTATAAAAAACAATAGGTCATTTCCGAGTTACCTTTTGCCTCTGTGCCAAAACAAGCCCAAAATCAGCCATATAACAATGACTTCTGCCTACAGGTTCATTTTCATGCAAGTCCAATTCATATTCATGTGACAGATTTTCCATGAGGACTTGTTTTGAAACAGAGACAAGAAACAGAGACAAAATAATAACTTGAAAATGGCCAATTCACCACTTAAGAAATGAGAAGAGTTCTGGGATGCGGCTGACCTTGGAGTCACTTGTTGGGCCATTAATAGGGGCAAAACAAAAGATGAGAATCGTTTTGTCCTCTGATGATGCTGTGGATAGGGATAAGCTTGGATTTTAAAAGACTCAAACATTACTCACTTTCAGAAGTTTCAGGCCTCACTAGAACAGTCACATTGTCTCCAGCAGTGTTCCTAAAACTGAGTGCGAATTATACTCTTTTTAACTACTGAATAGCAGCCCATTTCCAAATTGCCTCAAGCCTCTTTATCAAACCAAGGCCTGGTGCACAACCATTTCTATGAAAATTTGTTTTAATTTGCATGTGAATGAAATTAAAGGATGAGCACCAAGACTTGGTTTAAGAGGCTAAAGGTAATTTGAAAATGGCCTATTAAAAATAACATGGTTTCCTAGCCAATCAGAGTGCGCTACTCATCAACATACCTCTGACTGTGCATTCTCTTCTAATGCCCTTGCAAGTGTACTGAGAGCCTGCCTGATATTGTTCTCAGCATGGGGGTCATCACAGTTTTGATGAAGTTTTAACCTAGCCAACTTGATCCATAAAGCTATGTCACCAGGAGAGTTTTCCAGTGATGTTTCAAGAGCTTCAATGTTATTGTACTCTTCCAAAAAGTAGCGTATTTCTTGACTGCAAAAAGAAAAGGAAACAGCATTATACTTGGCATGTACAACTGCTGCCACGATAAGAAGATTAAGGTGAAGTCTGCTTCTGACCAAGTGTCCCATACAGCCAGAGCATATCCCAGTTTCTGTCACATAAAGCAACCAGCCTGCTAGTGCATCACAGGGTTACCTCAAATGCTTAAGGACATTTGCACTAATTGTTTCTGCAGAAACCTTACAGTATCATGCTTTGCTATAACTTTGTGTGGATTTAACAATCTTGGACATTCGGTGACCCCTATTTTCTTTCAATGGGTCACTTTCTCTACCGATTTTCTATGTTTTGCAAAACAATCTATTGAACAAAAGTTTGAATTTTTTGCAAAACACTCCATCGAATTCTGTTCATTTGACCTTTTCGTTAAGCTGTGCGGCAGTTTCATATGCCTCTTTAAGGGTTATGGTTTGTGAAAATGATGGTAATGTTTGAAATTATTAATCCCCCAGATTCACTTATACAAAATATTATTAGGATAGTTTGCCTCTTTACTTATCTTTGATATTTTAACCTAAAAACCCTGGAGTTCATGCGGAATTACGTACGCCGATTTTAAATTAACAAAATCAGACTAGTTTTCCACACGCCTTATCTCCCCAATTGTTATTTCATTTCTGAAACAAGTATATCATTATCTGATTACCATCCTTATTTCACTGATACCCACTTTTCCACCTTGATGGAGAATGATACTGTGAGAGCACAGAGTTTTGTCCAAGAACAGGATGCAATGGCTTAAACCAAGCATGTTAGTCATTAGACCACCACTCCTCCAAGAAGATTGAAGGGTTTGCTAATGTCAGAAATGTTCAAGGGTACGTAGATTCAAAATCATAGAAAATGAATGCACTTTCAGGCAAATAATTTACCTTCTGAGCAATAAAAACACGATTTCACCTCTGCTACCTGATGCAAGATACATGTAAGTGTACTACAATGTACCTATGTATGTACGCTTACACTATCAAGGCAAAACATTTGCCTCACCTTTCTTCACCAGCAGGCTTTATTTGATTTCTTACAGCCTCGCTTGGTTGTGAAACTGCATCATGCAATTGATCTTTTCTAGAGAAAACAATCCCCTTGCCTAAATCATCAGCAATATCTTCCCTCACATGTTCATCTTGTTTCTCTTCCATCTGCAGCAACCGCCATGCTCGAGGTTGAAGAAAAATATTAAAAGGTCCACTTCCTTTCCTGTGCTTCCTAACTTCATTAACCAGTAATATACAAAGTTCATCCCATGACATTTTGTCTTGGTATTGCTTTGCAAAAGCTTTTGTAAAAGCTTCAACATGCTCATGCAGTTCCTTCAAGTCTTTACAGTCCACAGAAAGATTTGGGTTGTACGCGGCCAAATCCTGCAGTGTTTCTTCTTGAGTAAGCTTACATGTAATGAAGTGCTGGAATTTACAGTCCTCGTCATTACACTTGCCTTGCAGGTCAAAGTTGCACATAGGCCAGACAGGATTCAGTTTGTTTGAGAATGTAAGAGATGTTAGGGAATATCCACATTGGATTCTGAAATATGGGCTCAATCTACAAAACAAAATGCTGCTTTAATGATCTCTATTATATGGCTACCTCCATGAGTAGGCAAAATGAACCAAATTCTGAGTTGGGTTTGGCCACCTGAGCAGACAGGATGGCCCTATCTCGCCCATTTTGGGATTGCTGAGCGTGAAGATCATCTTTTGGCATTCTTAATCCCAAGTAATACATCCTTTTCTGATCAAGTGCGGATTCAAGATCACTGGCTATTGGCCTGACTGTTCTTTTGCATGTTTATGGACTTTGATTATGTCTCAGTCCAATGAAACTCAGCAAGAGAACTCGGCCAATATTAAGCAATCTTGACCTCACCTTTGGTAAATTATCCATAGCTCACACCTGCAAGTAAATTTTATTAGATCTAAGCTTTAGAAGAAGTGGGTAGAGAGAGCTTGTTTTCAGGCTGTAGAGATTCACCACAAATTCTACTTCTCCTTTACTTGTAGTGCATGCTATAGTACTTCCATGAAAATTAACATAAAATGTGTGGATAAACAGAAAGTTACATTTTACCTGTAAGATTTAAAGTGTAAGAGCTGACTCTGGTACTTTTCCAAAGGACATACATGTAGTATCACTTCATCACCGTCTCTTCTGCTGATTTCTCTGGTCACAGTGTCAGTGCCTTTGTGTTCCACCCCAGACAAGTTGCCAATTTCTTGGTCTGTCACAACGCTTTTAAGCTCACAAGCAAAGGGCAAGCAAACACAAAGTATAGATTGCTGATGTGCTGTTAATGGGATGTCATCAAGGTCAAAAGCAAAAAACTGGGGACCTTTCTTTTCCTTCTCAGCCTAAGAACAATTGTGCACAAAAAAATTAGCAAATTGCTTTTAGAAATTTAGGGGACAGACTTTTCCAAAACAACCCAGGCAATAGACCATTTTACAGTTGTCTGCTCAGTGACCTGGCCTTTGCCTCGCTGTCATCCAAAGGCCAGGTCACTGAGCAGACAACTGTAAAATGGTCTATTCCTCTTCTCCACCTTCAAAATTTGTGTCTAGTTTTAATACAGTTGTCCATATCTGAATGTGTGTTTCTTACAGAGACTAAATCAATTCCTACCAACAACTCAGACTAAGGAAGGAAGAAAAGGAGGGAATCAAAGTGAGGGGTGTAGCTATGATCATGTTTGTATTTTTCAGCTGGGAAGTACATGTACCAGAATGATAGATAAATCCTGTTTTTCCACAGAATTGTCTGAAATTGGTTATTGTTTTCTTTGTCTTCAGGAATACAATTTTCTTGCATGGTGGTCAAGCAGATCAACACTCATCCCTGGTTCCATAGCATGAAGCCACTAGGAATAGTTCTACTCCCCCTGGATAGGATGCTAGTATATACAGCTACCTCATCTTTTGCAGCGACCTAATTTAGCCCAAATAGGCTCAGGCCAACATTCTCTTATTTCAAGAAAAACCCCTTTGATATAGCCACCTCTTAAATCCATGTACAGCCAGCCTTAAGTGAGCTGTTGGTGACCTGATTAAGGTGGCTCCCTAAAGTTTTACAAATCGAATGAGCGAATGAGCGAGTGACTCAGATAATAGACAAACAAAGATCTATTAAAAAATGGATCTACCGGTATTTTGAACTACTTTTAGGCTTTACATTAGTTGCACCTAGTTTACCAGTGACGTTCCCCATTATTTTTGGCCTGTGTAAAATTGCACGCAACTTTTGAAGTTGTACTATAAAAAAAAATTCTGTCATTTGTTGTGAGTCACTCAACATCAGAGTTTTCTACCATAAATTGAGTAGCAGAAAGCTAAATATAGCAATGATCATAGAGGTGAACTCAACTGCAATTGACTAGTTTTTTACTTAATATTTTCACGAACAGAGAAACACAGGATTACTAGCTATAACAGTGCTGAGCTACAAACAGCCAAACAAACTCTTACAACTTCAAAACACTTAATTGAATTTACATGCCCTTATAGTGACTTTCCTTACCATTTGTAATTGAATAGAGATAAACTTGCATTGATTAATCGTTTATTAAAGTGTAAAAATGGCAAAAGATTGATGATTACAGTTAACTTTTAGAAGTGAAATTTAGGAGTGCACATGATTAGTTACTGGTATCAAATTCAAGGATTTATGATTCTGGACCACTAATATGCTGGGAAAAATAATTGGGATACTGACCTGCAATTTTTTTATACGTTCCATCTGGTGGGCATTGATGTTTAACTCCATTGCCTCTGGCATTTCATGATCTTCTGGTGAGGCAACTGCTTTCTGTCTTTCTAGAAACTGATTATTTTGCCCTCTGGAATCCACATCCTGTATTTCTGATAAAGTGTGTTTTGAATTATCACTGATTGCACCATCTGGACCAGGCTGTTTTTCCTCTCTTTCACTTCTTGTGACATCAGCAATGTCATTGTTATTTTGTGATTGTCTCTTAGGTGACACTGAAGAATGGGTTTTCCCTTCATCCTCCTGTCTACTGTATGCATATAACTTTAGCTTCTCTGACAGTTCATGCTCCAGTTTTTTTAGCCTGGCTTTTTCTTGTGCAATACGTTCAGCTGTGGCTGATTTCCTTGGAGTGCTAGGTGCTGATGAAGCTGGACTTCCCTGAGGAATACCTTTTTGTTTTTTGGCCACCTTGCAAAAAAAAAAATGACAAGAACACTTGCATGTACAAGTATAGTACCAATTTGAAACAACACCTCTCCCTAAAGAGAAGTTCTGCAAATTAAATATGGACTACCCAGAAGAATAGCAGCAGGTTGATAAAGTATAACCTCTACATTGGAGCAACTCCAGCAAGAAAGACCTTAAGTATAACTTGTAACAGACCCATGCTGCAAGAAGACGTTGCCTACAGAGGAAGCTTTAAAACCAATAACTTCCGAGGTGGACACTTTCTATAAGCTAAGAGGGCACCTCCTTAAGAGGCACCTCCTGAAAATGGCAATTTCTGGAAGAGAGTGCTAGTCTCTTGTGAGAAGATAACTTCTGATCCTGGTCTTTTTTTTCATTTGTTCCTTTCTATGCAGTTCATATATACCACTTACCCCATATCTCCTCCATGCCACATAATTAAACCTAAAGTGAACAAAATCAACAATAAGTGACAGATCGAGATCCACTTACAGTTTCTTCTGATGAAGACTCACTGGTTCCCTCCAGTTTTCTTTTCTCTCTGTTTTCCAGCTTTGTTAAAGACGATAGCTTGTTGAGCTTTGCATCTAGTGAGTTCTTGATATCCTGAGCTGTGGAAGAAGTGATTATAAACTTCTGGTTTTCATTACTGACGCTACCCAATAATTCAACTTGAGGACTGTTTCTTCCAGATCCTGTATCGCCTGCAATAGGCAATTTTCTTTTCACTGCTGAAATTATACTTTTAGCTCTTAAAAGCTCTTCCTCAAAATTACTTGCTGCCAGCTGCCTGTCCCTGATTCTTTCCTTTACCAGCTTTGTCTTACTTTGTAGCCTGCTTACAAGCAGTCTGTTGGCAATTGTAACTTTCTGTGCAGCTTCAAGTTCCTGTTGAAGTTTGCGCACAATTTCTTCTTGAGCTGCAAGGGATCGCTTTTTGTCAATCAATTCTGTCACCATTTTATTCATGATGCCTTTGTCTTTCTCAATGACTGTCCTAAATGAAGAAAAGAAATGTACATGCATGTAGTAGACAATAAACAGAGACTACTGTCATATGGCAGAACTCAGCAGCACATTACAGTTACCTAGCTGAGTGCATAATTTATGGATGTTCAACTTGAAGTTGCAATCCCAGAACAATTAGCCGCATATTGTTTTTCAGCAGTTTGATTTTTAAGACTGAATCACCAGAAGCCTGTGTCAGACAGACATGTTGAAAGTAGTACTGTCCTTAAGGCAACAAAGACAACAACTCACTTGTGTTTGGACAGGTATTCTTCGCAGCCAGTAACAAAACTGTATAGATCATTCAAGTGACTGCTGTCATCTGCTGTTGCATTTTGTAACTGATCTTCAGGTTCTACCAAAGGAGAACTGTCTACTAGAAAAGAGCACATCAGTAAACTAACAGTTAGCCATCATTTCACTCCTGCACCATGCAGCTACTAGTCTCGTTCATGGCTGTTTTTTGGTATGTCACGTAATGCTCGTCCCAAAGCAATAGCTGCTCACATCTGAACAACATTCCTTTCCTTTTGTGTTTATAGTTTGTTTGAACCCTGTTGAACAGACCAGTCACGTAATGACAAAGGATATGGCAGATAATTGCTGGTGTACTGTTCATGACAGCCTGCAGTGCAAACACTGAGGGATTTTCGGCTTTCGTTTCATGCTGTGTGCCTCCAAAACATGTTCACAGGCAATGATGATAACAGATAAAACAAAAAAGTGAATGAAAGCCCAAAGTACTTCATACTTGATCTCATAAATTTTGAACTTTGAAGATGCTACATAAAAAGCTCTTTCAAGCATTGCTGGTATTTTTCAACGGACCTAAACTATAGCTGGAAATATGACTATATTGACAGGCCAGCGTCACTATGGTGACATCTCCTGTGACAGAGTGCAACAATAAAAACCATGTGCAATTGGCTACTTTCACCAAAGGAATGTGGTTCACATGTGAGCAGCTGTTTTTTTGGCAGGAGTCTTGCATGGTACATGTATCCTAAAAAAAATGCCTGCAGAGTAGACTATGCAGCTACAAGCTGTACTTTTATCTGGTATTTTTTCTAGCATCTTTAGAAGTGTGGATAAAACCATAATGTGTGACAATTCAAATGTAAGCCACATAATGTTTACATATAGTTGTTTCTTCTCTGATCAAGTACAAGGAGATTTTAAATTTTGCTTTTGAGAGGAAACAGACAATAAAGTACATTGTACATTAAAAAGAACTAGTTTGTAGCAGGATTTCCTTGTGGTATGTTGTTGTTGTTGTTTCTTGTTTTTCTTGATAACATATTTTAGAAATCAAATTTACAAAGGACAGTTTGAGAGTAAGAGTTTTCAAGCACACATAGTGGGGGTAATAATGACCACAAAACATGCTTAGCAATAAGCAGACAAATAAAGTTAACATGTGTTTGGTTCATTTTCCTACAAGTACCTTTTTCTTGATTAACAGTAGTGAGTGGTTGTCTTGTTTTACTCTCACGCAGTGCTAACTGTTCCTTCAGCTTCTTATACTCTGTCTTCATTTGTTCAGGCATGTGGGCCATTGCATCTGGAGTCTTTGGTTCTGGTGGTAGTCCTGTGTTGTCTTGCTGTTCTGTATCAGTCACCTGTGGTGATGGTGTCCCTTTCACTTTAGAAGCCTAAAAATAAGGATATAAAATTTTGGTCCCTGGTCTAAGAGGCAGGACAAACTCATATGCAAGGCTGGAATATAACTATTTGTATTTGCTTGTTTTGCACTTGTTCTTGCTCTGTAATTAAGATGTTCTGATTCCGTTATAAGGTCTGAATGTTTCAATGTAATTGTGAAAGGGCATTTTTTTTAAAAAATGAAACCACTTGAAAGAAAAAAAACACTCATGCTTGTTTTTCACAGAAGGTGGTACATGTTATTTCCATCACATTCCATTTACTGAAGACCTCACACTATAATACTAATTGTACAAAAACAATGATGATAAAATTAGAGTAATGGCTTCCCGGAATAACCATAGGGGTTAGCAAGGCAGTCACTTGATATCAGGGTTTAATGCACATTCTACTGAATCAATGGTTTCACATTTTGCTATGATCATCGTGGATAATTAAAAATTGACTTGATTTTATTTTATTTGCCTTATGAAATGTGCAGTAATAAGTGAAACTGCGATTTTTACATAAATTTGATATTGACCACTCACTGATTGTGAATAACAGTTACATGTATATTTCAAGTTACCTCAGCAGACTTGCGAGCCTCCTTGATCATCATTTCTAGACCTCCAAATAAGCCTCTACCTCCACCTCCAGAGCCTTTACCATTAGATGTTGTTTTTTTGGTAGATTCTGTATCTGAGGCGTCTGAGTCATCACTATCAGAATCCTCACCCAGCTTAATCACCACAGGATCATGCTTGGGAGGTGCAACAAACGATACCTACACATGCCAAGATATGCAAGAATTAGGCATGGAGAAAGGAAACTCAGAGCCTGGGAACACAGATGGATTTCTGGCATTTTTTCATGCCACCTTTTGCTGACGGTCATTTCAGTGGTGTAAAGCAAAAGCAAAAATTTATGTCTGTGTTCAAATAGCTTGAAATTTCAAGAATTGTCCAAACCATTTGTTAGGATTTAGATACTCTCAAAAGAGTACTTATGACGAAGAAACCATGCATAATTTGCCATTGCAAAATTAAAGGAATTGTGACTAATGAGGCTCATTAAGTTCATAGACAACAGGCAGTCACATTAGTGCAGTTGAATGTGTAAAGTGGGGAAAGGGAAATTTGTTCACGTTTGTACCTACCTGTCTGGAAGTCTGCTGCTGTTTTGTCTGATGTGCTCTGTTGTTAGCTGCTGTATTTGCAGACTGCATGCCCTGATGTTTGGTTACTGACACACTTTTTGAAGAGTTCAAATCCTTCTACAATGAAAAGAAGTCAATTCAACTAACACTTGCAGCATGTTTTATAATTCTGTACTAAAAACAGAGAAAATTTTGTAGGAGGCAGAATTATTTCTTTCCTACATGTATCTACAGTTATTGGCAGAAACAAATTGGGATCCACTCCCTTGCTTTTTCAGTAACATACATGTAGCTTAAATTACACAGTTTTGTGTTAATGTAAAGGGAAAAATCTGCCTGTTACAGGAAGTCATGGTAAAATAGTCAGTGTCTAGTTACCCCAACATCCAGTTTAGTCTTCCGTTTATCTGCTAAGGATTTCAGTAGCTGCTCCCTGAGGGCTACCTCATCATCTTCATCAGAATTATCCTGACTCGAAACATCCCTGCTCTCAACCTGTGGCTGTTCTTTATTTTGTTCAACCTCAGCAGGATATGATTCATGACTTGCAAATTCTGTAACAAAACAAACTTCAGTTTATTTTGTACTGTAGCATCACCTTTTCTCAATGTAAAATAAGGCGCTTTTTATCAACAAGCCACATACATGTAGTATTCAACATGAAACACACAACACATTTAACAGAAAACCTCTCTTATTTACATGTACTTCACATTGACCACGATTGCTTTGAAATGACCATTCCAAAATACAAACAAACTGCTCATAAACCCCACATATTTTGTCTAAATAGTGTGGACAAGAATATGCTATGCTACAGTGTACAGAAACGAAGTGTGGACATTACCATGCTTAAAATCAATGATGGTGTTGACAATTTTTGGAAGACACTAGAACTATTGCTGCATATTTCATTTACAAAAAAGCATTTGGGAAAAGTACATGCAGAAAGAATTCACATATAGAAGCACACAGTATGTGACAAGTATTTACATCTCTCTCTTGTTCTCCAAGCTTAAGGACATTCGCGCCAATTGTTTCTGTGCATCCTTACTGCGCACGAAATTCACATGCCACGTCATGAATCCAGCACGCACGCTAAGTAGTAAAGTGAACAATAATAGGGCAAATGGCCATAGTTGAAACTTTACGTGGATTTAAAGTGCCACTGAAACGAAATTTTCGTATCTGAGATTTTTGCATAATTTTGTAGTTTGAAACACGCTTATTATCGTGGGCTAATTCGTTTTCGCCAGAAAAAAGGGGAAAGTTGTATTT
>Ga0126337_10001469_pt1 | contig 14296 bp, 12 predicted proteins | sample DipCmetagenome_FD_92527 | JGI IMG/M metagenome (GOLD analysis project Ga0126337, IMG submission 92527) | Coral microbial communities from La Bocana,Puerto Morelos, Mexico - Diploria C A metagenome | ecosystem: Host-associated > Invertebrates > Cnidaria > Coral | place: La Bocana,Puerto Morelos... | reverse complement strand
GTGTCTTGGAGACCTCGTGGCGACAGAAAACCACAAATGCTTATTACTGAATTCTTCAGCTATCCTATTGTGGACAAAAAGAGTAAAATCCATTCCTTTCTTGGCCGTCGAAGAGCAACTAAGAGAACGATCAACTAAACCATCACCTTTATCCACAGCCAACCACATGAAGCACTGAAAGTTACAGTGCTCCTGAGTCGTTATGTCACAGACCTCGATGAAATTCAAAAACCACGAGGGACTGGTGCCCGCGTTGTCGTGCCACACCCGTACACTCCGAACGGGGCCAATGTTAATAGGAGTGGATAGGACAAACGAGATAATGCTCCCTCTTGCGAACAGAATGCACGACTCATCTTTTAACCAGTAAGGTTGACTGGACCCCAGCTCGCCCTCCAGTATAATAAAGACTTTAGCAGTTGTTCCGGAGTTGCGCCAAACGCCCGTAGATATCTGTATCTCGTAGGAGTAGGATGAAGCTGAAGGAACTCCTAAGAATTTCCTCTCACCCACCTGCGGTTAGAAACAAAACGAAATGTCAAGCAAAAGTGGCAAGACCAAGTATAGTTCAGTTCTATACATAACTGCCCTAAAATTAAAAAAAACAAACAGGTTACTACTCGAAGAGACAGTGACATTACTGCCACATTATAATAAAAATAAATAGCTCCTCGAAATGGATACTACCTTGTCTGAATGGACTTACACCCTCGTTACGATACTTGTAGTAAAGATATCTAGGATTTGTTCCCCTTCTGACTGTTCGCAATTAGTTGCTATCTATTACGTATTGTATACCTTGTACATTTTGCATTATGACTCCGAATGTTGTAAAAAGGTAAAAAATCCCTTACCTTTCGTAGATCGCGCTTATCAACCTTTCGAGCCCACAGCAGGAGAACCAGATAGAGTCCAAATAGACAGCTTACCACTATTATAACAGCTACATTTCCAGTGTCTGGAAGGCGAGGCAGCTCTGTTAATACTTGATCAAAATCTATGGGACTCGGCGCCACAAACAACTGACCTCCAAAAGAACTCAGGTGATTACAAAAGCAGTGAATAGAGCCTTGGGTTGTTGTTTCAGCTGCCTGAAAGAAAAACATTCATTGAGGGCTAGTGCATACGGAGGGTAAGGGGTTGTGTGTGTAGGAAGAGGAGGTAAGAGAAGAGGGCGTGCAATATTTAAATTTTGCAATTAAAATGGCTCGAAACAGTTTCCAGCAGTTAGATTTTGATGGGTCGTTACAACCACTCTTTATCACTCAAATTGAATCGTTGCTGAACACTGCACGTTATCATTTTCCTGACACAATAGGTTACCATAGCAACAGTTTGACCTGTTGAAAACTCCTTTAAATATAGTTTTGGGGGCTTATTATACAAAAACGGCAAAGTGAATTTCATATAATATCAAATTTTAATAAGCATGATATGACGAAACATTTTGCGAAGTTTAAAAGATTCTGTTTATAGGGTTCACAGCCACCGTAAACCACCGGGTACTCCGGTTTTCCCCTCTCCTCAAAAACCAACATTTCCAAATTCCAATTCTAGCTTGGAAAGTGTCCCCAACTAGCGCGAAAGTGCTAAATACATTGACACTTAAATAAGGTAATTATTATTATTATTATTATTATTATTATTATTATTATTATTATTATTATTATTATTATTATTATTATTATTATTATTATTATTATTATATATATATTTTCAAACCCTATGTGCAGATTGTTTTAAAACGAAAAGTTACGTTTATTATGGCCATTAAAATTTGATAATATGACAAAATTTCACCGTGCCGTTTTTGAATTGTAAGCCCTTAAGCGGCCTTCACACGGCTAACTAAAGTTGGCAAACTCGTGTTGGCAAACTTTAAAAAGTAGGCAAACTTGTGCGTTCACACGTCAAACTCACGTCAAATCTCAACATCCGGTAATCTGAAACATGACGTGAGTTGAAAAAAATAATTTTTGAAGAACGACTATCATCAAAAACAGATCTCCATCGCCCTACAAAACAAACTTTACCTACCGCCTTTTAACCCCAATTTCTCCGCTAGTTCTTCTATTTTCTTCTGCTTCTTTTTCGTGTCTTTATACGCTGCAGACGAAACGTCTCACAGATCTGGACAATTTTGAACTTGCCGATAAATTAAAAAGTTGCCTCAGGGTCTTCACGTCCGTCCGCCATTTTGTGAAGTGTCACGCAAATCAAGTGAATAGAGCGCGTGTTTTGATTGGTTGACGGTTACTAGCACACGTCTGCCAATCGTTCACATGTCAAATACGAGCTTACCAACGCGAAAAAGTTGGTGAAAAAGTTGGCGAGAATAGAGGCATGTCCTATTTGTCCACAACAGTTTGCCAACGTGTTTGCCAACTGTGTTTGTGCCGTTCACACACCAACTTGAGTTTGCCTCTTTTGCCTTTAAAGCTGTAATAAAGGATGTTTTTTAGCAGGTCATGTTATCGTAACATATTGTGTCAAGAAAATGATAACAACGTGTTCACCAAAAAACAGAAAAAGTACGCACAAAGATGCCTCAAAAGATGAATCACAATTTCCACTTCTAAACAGGCGTAATTATGTCTCTCTCACCTCGCATCCTTCGTTTGTCCACCTAGACGCTTTGGCGCTCCAGTAAAGACAAGCAGTTGGTATCACTTGCAAGGTGTAGTTTTCATCTCCAGAGTGGTACTGAGGTATGTGATAGGCGGTACCTGACGTGGGCGGTTCCTTGTACTGTATACAAGACTTCTTTGACCGTCCGCGGCCTGTACAGCGCTTGATTCGAGAAACTCCAGAAATCTTTTTCTTAGCTGTTATCCCAATGAAATAGTATCCTGTTTTCCCAAAGATAGGATTATTTACAAACACTGAATACGGATCGCGTGAGCAGTTCACGTAACCAGATGAGATTGACACACACGATGAAAAATCAGGTATTGTCAAATTGAGGTCACTGTCTTTAAGATGCGGCCGTTCGCCATATTTAACCGACAGCAAAAACTCTGTTGCGTTGTTTTCTGGACGCAGCTTTAGTATCAGAGCCATGCCTGACTGAGTTACATTGATCTTGTGGAAAACGGTTCTGTTTGCTTTAACGTAATGAGATCGGAAGGTGTTTGACAAATGGTGAGTGTTAGTAACCTTGATAGATATCGGAGATTCCAGTTCAGACATGTTATAAAGGTGTCCAGCGCTGTTCTTTAGTTTAAGGCTTGAGACTCCTGTAGTCACTCGTGCTCCAGAGGAGTCCCACGTGAAAGGCACAAAGTTTGTTGTTGTCATCTGTCAGGTGCCGAGAGAAAGAGCATCTTTAATTTACGGAACGAATTTTCCCGAACCAGTTTTATCAACATTACGTCATATAATATCATAGGAGAACAATCAGCACAGGTGTAAAACATGCAAAGTACTTTCATCCCCAAATCACTCTTACTTTCAGCAACTCGGTATGCAACAGATAACTATTCACTACCATATGTTTTTCATAAATAGAGAGTTTAAGAACCTACTATGACGATGCCGAGGACAACGATCTCGCGATACCCTAAAGTCATTTACTTTGTTTATAACTGTTAAAACTATCACGATTAATTTGAAACAGAAATTTAAACAATTAGCCGTTGTGGTTCACGCTCTTCACACAACGCAGAACTAAGTCATTGTCGTTTTGCAGAGGACGGCAAAGTAATGCACCAAGAATTACAACGCACGTGCACAGCCATATTTCTGCTCATTAAACTTTTTGTTTAGCGACGTTCCCGTTGCCGTCGTGGTTTTCTCAAACTCCCTAATAGATATACGGATGCGGTTACGAGTAATTTTAACTGCCCGTTACCGATGGGGCAACTGAGAAAATCGAAAATAATCAAATGAATTTTTAGAATCATGGTAAAACACTGATTTGGATGCACTGTTCAAAATCTGAAAAGCAAGATAACAGCATATGAAAAAGGCCAATGATAATTAAGTGTGCACGGGGGTTATCCATATTATTTGTATATTACTACATTGTAGCATTAGTTCTTGCCTACCTGGCTATCGACAAACTGCGTGTCATCACCGAACAACTTTGGAATGGAAGGAAAAGTGAAACTGCTTCCTTTGCTTGACAATACAGAACCACCTAGAAAGTCAGGATCCTCTCGGGAAACAAGCAGAGACATCCACTGGGTTAAAATTTCCCTCGGCGCTTCGCCGACGAGAGTTTGGGACAAGATCGTGCTTCCGACTTCATCCAGAGAGTATAAGGTACTCTCTACTTGGTTTTTGGCCTGGAAAATAATATAAGTCTTATTCGACTATGCGAGCTAGTTACACGACATTGTCATAAATCGAGTTTGGATATGAGTGCTTAGAATTGTCAACTCCACTCGTTTTGCATTGATTTGTTTGTTGAATCTGGTTTTCATTATTCTCATGATTGCTGCCATGCCCCTGCAGGATTCAATAGTAAATCATACCTGCAGCTGTGTGTCAGATTCTCCATCATCCGCGTCTCTTTTTAGCCTTTTCATCAAGGGATCTGGCAACAATGAAGCCCTGTGTTTTCTATCATTTCGGTCAGTCGGGTATTTGCGCAAGTTTTGCGCATCAAGCGCTGCTATGAAGCTGTCGCTGGTGTCAGACTCGTGGAGCGACTCCTTTTCGTATAACCTTGCCCTATTTGATGACACTCGCAGAATGCTTGCGAGACCAGTCACTAGACTCTTGGCGCCATCGATTATCGTCTCGTAACTTTCTCCGGCGGCAGATTCCCTTTTAAAGACTGTAGTCAGCCTTTGAAGGGTATCTGTTTCAAGTTTCTGAAAAATAGACAGGGATAAGGAAAAACGACAGGTTAGTCAAACACTGCTTTTTGAAGAGGTCAGTAGTAGCAGAAATGTTAACAGGTGTAAATAACATCGCTTTTAATCACGACGACGACTACCTGCTAAATTTTTTGTCATTATCACCAAGGCAACTAACTAATGCAATGTGATCATTACTCCGTTCCCGTGTCATCAAGTTACCTGAGCTTCGACCGTAACCTCACTGATAACAGAGGCGGCCAGGGCAATCACATTTGACACCTGCTGGAGTCTAAGCATGGTCTCTACATGGACAGCAGATAGCTGCTGCACGATGCTGGATTTCATCTGCCAAGTGAAAAAATAAACAGAAAAGATTCGCTACGCACCGGAGTTTATGTACAGTGCTTGGTATAAGAAATCTCATTACCGGTGTTTCGAATTGAGACCTAGAGCGAAAATAGGATTGATAGTACACCAGGTTTCATTTTAAAACAGACAGAAACAGAAAGTTGGGCTTGTCGTTAATTCCGATGTGTGAAGCTCCTTTAACCTAGATAAAACTAAATTGTCTTTTATTAGGGAGTTTTAGAACACTACGACTGCGACATCGAGGGGAACGTCACCAAACAAAAGTTTCAATGGGCAGAACAATGATTATGCACGTGCGTTTTAAATCTTTGTATATTTCTTTGCCGTCCTCTGCAAAACAACAACGTGAAATGACAAAGTCGGTTTCTTTAGAGAACGTGAACCGTTTTTTATTACATATTTAGCCTGAGCAAGCTTTTAGACCGATATGCATACCAAACAGATCTACACAATTGCGACATTAGAGGGTAAAATATAAATCCTTTCTTTACAAGGCGTCGTCTTTACCGGTCGTCTTCGTCATTGCTAAAACTCCCTATAGTATATCTTGATTAATGTCCTTTGTACGGGTTGCTGGTCTTACATATGGGAATTTTATTACCAAGTTTGTGGTAGCACTAACATAACATTATCCCGAAATCTGGAACACGCTGACAAAAAAACTGCCATATTTGTTGCCGGACGTAATAGAAACGTGTGTCAAGTTCTTTGAATGTTTGTTTTTACGAACTAAAATTTATGCTCCACGCTTAACCCATCCCTTGTTAAAAAACTGTTGAGTTAGTTTCCAAATGCATCCGTTTGTCCTAGTGGGTCATGCCTTAGTAACTGCTAGACAACAATCAACCCTTTGCCATTGTTATACCCAACAGCAGTTACAAAACAACTTATGCGTGAATTTAAATAGTCGCCGTTCCCTGCAGTTTACAAAAGATCGAGTTTCCTCAGTGAGAATTACCGCAATCCTTTTCTTTGTCAGGTAATCCTGATTCTCTGTCCGAGTTTGCGCAGCAACGTCAACGGCCACAATGGCTGCTGTAGCCAATTGAACAGCACTTGACAGATCACCTGACTGGATTAAAGAAGTCAATTCACTTCTGTCTCCAGTCGTGAGGTTCGAAACAACGTCCACCAGATTTGCCGCCTCCATCCTAGGTTCCAAAACCTGTTATTCAAACGAAAACAGTTCCTGGTAAGTATTTCCAAAGAGCGATACTGAAACGAGCTACTTGGAAGAAGACGGACCAATAAAACGTATTTTGAGAGCTTTATAACAGAATTTTGAACAAAGGAGTTTCTCGCTTTGCGTTTGTATTTGCTGCCAACTCCTCTTTACTGCATGCACTTTGCAGATTCCACCCTTTGTAGACAATTACCACGAGTTTTACTCGAAAAAACTAGTTGAAAACCACTCAAAATATAGCATTGAGCATTTTCAAAAAACGTTTCTTTGGACGTCGCACCTTTGGTCCCGACCAAATTGATTCGAGTTCGTTGGTTTCAAAAAGCCTACTTCCTTTTCGTCTACTGTCTAAAGAGAGGGAAAAACGCAGCAAATATGGTAGTAATCTGGAGAAGTTTCGGTGGCGTTTCCGGTAAAAAGAAACAAGAGTTAGTGTAGACTGTGCCTTTGAGGGTTTCCAAATTTGTTATAAAGAACTGTATTCGTTACAAATGACGTCAGTTTTATGTACGTCCGTCTTGTTATTAATGACGAATTGTAGCTGTGGATCCGCTGAGTACTTGGACAATGTTATGACAAAGTTCATTGTCAATACCAGGACAGACGCATGAAAAACTGCCATCTTTTTGGTTTTTACATAACAAGTTGTCAAATTGTCCGCTCTCGCATCGTTGCGTCATTAATTCATGTGTCCCCTTATTGATAATATATTGAACATTGAAAATTAGCCAAGGAATGCGCGAGAAAATCTGCAGTTATTGTAAAACAACGTTTCGATTGTCAACTTGATAACAGGTAACATTTAATCATTACCGACCACCAAAAGAGTGATGATGCTAATGTGCTTTCAAGCTATTCATTTTCTTTCCTACTGTACCTGGACAGGAATCTTCATTTCAGTAAACGCCCCAAGCATGTCAGTCACTCGCACTCGAAAGTCAATAGTAAAGTTATTTGCCTCGTACCCTGCGGGAAGGTTCGTCTGTTTTCTCGTTTGTACCCCTTGGTAGGCCACATTTGGAAGGTCGTTATTTGTGAAGTAAATAAATTCGTATTGCAGAGGAAGATCAGGATCTTGCCAGTCAGTACACGTAAAAGTAAACTCTGTAGTAAGAGATACCCCGGATGCCGGACTGACGTCACACGTACCCTCCACAGGGGGGCTGTTGGTGGTGACTTGGTATTCGGAATATCCCGGAGGTCCACTTTGACGTTGGGCAGTCAACACAAACTTGTACAGGACACCTGGTGCCAATATTCGAGGGTAAGTGACAAGGGCTGTTGACGACAATCTAGTACTTATCAGCTGCTGCATTTCCGGGACCTCAGCCCACTGGCTCTTCTTGGAAATGTTGCTGATGTCTTGGAAAAGGGACCATTTGTAAGCAAGGGCGCCTAGACATGAAGCGCCCGTACAGATTCCTTGCAGAGCAATTCTCCTGGTTGGGTTCATTTTAACATCACAGTTATCCACGCAGCTGGCAAGTTACAAGGTAATACAGAATGAGTCCTTGGTTGGCTGGATTTTAAGCTTGGGCACTCCCATATTAAAAGTCGAGGATGCTCGTCAAAAAAAATTCTGAATTGGGCCCCAGTGTTCGGGAAAGCGGCCCCAGCTGGTGGACGGAAGTCTGGGGGGCGGAAGGAATGTTGCCTAAGAGCGGAAATGATGTGTTTGATTGTCATCTTTTTGGGTGCACCCTGAAAGATACTTTTTGACAGCTAGTGGCGTTTTGTCAACACCTGACTATACACTCTAAGAGAGACGATGAGATACCCAACCTTTTCATATGGGAGTCCCCCCCGGGGGCTTCTTAGTCTTCTTAGATAAAGTTTGAACATCAACCAACCAAAGAAGGCAACAATCATTATTCAACAGGTTAATGATATGTTTCAAAAAGACATCTGAACTCAATGCAGTAATTTATAACCACCTTTTGAAACTATTTTGATTCTTTAAATAATTTTTTCTATTAATAACCTTTTTTTGAACCATCTTATTCACTTCCACAATGGTCAGGCCTCTACGTTAGGTTTTTCTTGTCTTGCACTACCTCAGGCCTATCATTACCTTCCCCCTCACCATACAAGGGGAGGGGGCGTCAATATCAAGACTTAAACGACTACCTTTTATGGGGTATGGATAAATAAATAAACTTAAATTTAAAATACGTCGGTTTTCAAACGAATCAAACTAATGACCTCAACAATTGCAAACAGAAGTAAATTTATATCACAGATACTGAGATTTCTTCACGAAAAAAGGATACGTAAAGTGCATCAGCCAATACGAAAACGACGAAAACTCACTAGTGAACAACATCGCATCGCGATTTTGATTAACTTATAAGCCTCAGTTACGTTTTTTTTTTTCAACTGAAAAATGTTTATAAAAGTTGTGAAAGTATAAACTGACGCTTTATTTCTTGTATTACTTCATTAAATATTTGATTTTGAAAGAAAAACTGATGTTTTAGTTATTCAATTGAATGGGTTCCCTAAACACGCGCATAAGATTGACAAAAATTAGCTTTTCAACACTCTCAGTATCTTTAAAATAAACAAATTACCGCCATGGAAAATGGTTTGTACGATTTTTTATTCACTCGTTGAGTTGTATCAGAAAACTCAACTCGTGAATCAAAATCGCACGCTCGCATTTTCCATGGAGTAATCTCCATATACCGTCTCTCATGCTTGATGAGGACAAAAATTTCGTGGCTTTTCAGTTTTGGATTTTAGAAAAAAGACGTCTCGCGAAAACGATCTATGCAATCCTGTTTATAATGATTCATATAGACATACTCTGCATGGCTGTAGTACCACAAGGAGACTTTGAAATAGATATCCTAGCTGAGTACATGATAAGGGACTGTGCAATAATTATCAGGAGGGGGGGGCACAGTAAAACGAGAGGGAGGGGGGCACAATGTAAACTCACAGCCTTAGGGAGGGGGGTAACATGTAAATTTCTGAGAAAGTGGGGAGGGGGGTGGCAACTGAAAAACTGACTTTAAGATTCAAATACCAAAGATATTTCACTAAAAGTTATACTCATTAGTCATTACTTTCCGGATAGATTTAATATGAATAAAACATGGCTTATATCACATCAAAAATAAAATATAACATACAGTCATTGTCAAGTGAAATTAACTTATGTTATGTTGGTGTTTAGGAGGTTGATGATATAAAACTCTTCAACTAACTCCTCAGCTTCTCCAATGAAGCACTTAGAATTTAACAGGTCTCCTAAACAAGCTTTATCAGTGCGAGACGTGAACAAACCAAGAACATCTAGATCAACATTATCGATCTGTGGCACTCCATACTTCTGAGGCTCATATTCACCATCAACTGGTGTTCCCCCCAGTGAAAGAAAAATAACAGAAGCTCTACTCTTTCGATTTTACACAGCCAAAGAACTCCTTTTTCTTGCTTTCCTTTTGTCTTCCTTCTTTCTCCTGGATTTTGATACCGTGGTTTTGGAACCAATAGAATGGGTGGCCTTGTATTTTTTTGATGCAGTTTCAAGGTCCTCAATTAGTTGAGCAATATTATCTTGAATGCCAGTTGAGATTAAGTGTAGAGTGTCTGAATTAAATTTATGGTGGCAGGTAAGGCCTGTTTGTAACTTTCCTGTTCTCTCATTAAAAAGACTGTCATCATGTGCAGCAATTGTGTCTTTAATAGTTTCTACCTTTTTCTTTAGTTTGTTTGCTTCAGCTTTACACCTTAAAATGTTGCTGTTGTCATGCGGTTTGGGGTGGTATTCCTCACACAAAAATCGCCCAGCACAAGCTGGATTGTCACTTACCATGTATTCATAGCTGGTTTGGCATTTCCTGACATCTTGAACGACTGAGTATTGTCTATCTCTCTCTGCTATGAACATTCTTCTCATGACACTGGGGTCACTGCCTGCCCTCTCTTTGAAGCTGTCATAGAACCGTGACAACAACTCATTCCCAAACAAGCTAATGTTTCTCTTAGCATTTGGAACCCATCCATACTTCTTGTCTTTCCACTTCTGCTGAGGCTGTGCAGTGTAAGAGCTCCTTAAACCCCGTTCTTCGTTACCTGGCTTGACAGACTGAACAGGTGCCGAGGAATTCGAAGAGCTGCTGTCATCGCGTTTGTGTTTTGCTGGCGGACATGCACAGTAAGCACAATTATAAGCACTCTCGGTGTTGTTTGGCATCTCATACTCCTCGCAGTCGCAATCTTTCACTAAACATTGTTTCCTAGCGTGTCCTCGATTATCAATTCCCATTTTGAAGCACTGTATGAACAGCACATGCACATGCACATCGAGTTATTCCAATAGTAAACAGTCAGACGTTCCTTTCCTGAAGGAGTGGATACCAAGCAAGATCCAACATCGCGGACAGAGCTACTACTGATGCCATTTCGGAGATTAAGGATTGTATATCGTTGCAGGGCCCTCACACTCTCATCTCCCGGGCGAGACTGAATGAAGTATTGTTGAAATCTTTGCAGACATCAACAGTCGAACAAAACCGGGATAAGCTCTTGGGTTTCCTGAAGAGAACGAAAGGTCAGTTGAAGCAGCGAAAATTAGAGGGCCTTATCGCTGTTTTGGATAGTCTGTCAGTGCCATCAGCATATGAAAGAGAATTTACTACGACTGGTCGATGGAAGGGATATCTTGATTTTGATTTAGCATTCGACTTGTATGCGGATTTTGTTTACACGAACGACAGAGAATATGTCACTTTGCAACAACAGAGAGACCAGTTCAAAGAAGACCTCCTACATCCAGAGCATGGACTTTGTGTTTATATCTTTAGATGTCGGGAAACTGAGTTTGTCATATTACAGAATGATCAAGTAGAATTATCGGGATTACTGAGAGTAAGTTATTTTTTATTTTTATTTTAAAGATCGAGTAGAAATGCAGTTTTAATTGTAGAACCCTTGGACCTCCTCGAGAATCATACTACAACCTCAGTAATTCTTAGCAACCTCTTGATATTCCTTTGTCGTATTTCTTCGAAATCCAAGGTCCTCAATCCTGTGGTGTAAAATGTTAATCATGCGATATCTTTAAATAGGTTTCTCACTTGTTCAGGTGTACAGATATATGCCTAGAGGTATAGAGGTACTTTAAAGAGAAATGAAGTATATAATTTCCTTCTTTTGCTAGAAGATTGTTGATGCTACAAGAACAAAGCAAAATGAAGGGCCTTCCCTTTCACATGAATTTGTGCAAGGACTCCTGGGGACTCTAGAGTCAGAATGGAGTAGGGTGGTAGTTAGAGGATTATTATCAAGCTTCCTGTCAGGTAATTTGCTTTTAAAAATGCAGTCATGCCACATACACCCTTCACAGATCAGCCCATCCTATCAGTAAACGAGGGAAACAGCTAATTACTAAATTGACTAAGTTAGTGTAAAAACTTACTTTATGCTCTCCATTTCATTTTTAGAAATCTGTTTGCCTATTATTTATGATATCTGTTTGTTTAATTTTTTTGTGAGCCGAATGACAAAAAGTGTATATGCCGTTTTAAGGGAAGCAGTTGTACAATGCAGGAATAAAGCCTACAGTTGGAAATGCCTCTCTGAATAGGGTGAAATATGTCATTGATGAGTGTAAAAATGCAAAAATAGCTGCAAAAGACATTGTAGTGCTTAGATTGAAAGAAAACATTCAGCATCTGAGTGACAAAAAAGCTGAATTGGGCAAAGCCATGAAAAATGGCATGCTGTCTGAAGCCAACCGCAAGAAGATTGAGGCTAAGATTTCTGCAGTTGAAGAGCGTCAGCAGCAAAAAGATAATATATTATCTTCAGAAGAGTCAGCTGCATTTAAAGCAATAGTAGTTAGGGTTGCTCAGAATCTTATTGAAGAAAACAGACTTAAGGACAGGCAAGCTGGTGCAGGTAGACCAAGCATATTGGATGAAGAAACCATGGAGATGGTGGTTCGAACTCTGGAAAGTGACTGTAACGCTGAAAGACGAAGGCGTGATGCTGTAATGTATTGTGATAGAAGCCGTATAAAGGAGTCAGACTTATTAGATATCGCCAACTATTATCAAAACGAACAAGGGAAACCAACCATAAAAAGTTCTAGGACAGTGGCATTGTGGCAGCAACCTAGAAAACAAATACGAGACAAGGCCAGCGCCACCGCCAGGCTATGGACTGCCGATATATGTTTACATGCAAAGAGCCTGAAAAGACTTTAGAAGAAACTCACATTGATACTCATCACTAAAGAGCACACGTTAAGATTGTGCGAATGGCGGCATATGAAGACGCCTCCCCTATTCGATCATTTACATTAGATATTAGTATGGATGATAAAGCAACACTCAAAGCCGGTACAGATGTGGGATGGCAGGGAACAAAAGGAAGAGGCATTTTTATGTCCACTCAAAATCCGCAGGAATACAGAGGGCATGACTTTGTTGGAGTTGAAAATCAGCTTACACCTAGTGCTTTCAGAGCTATGAAGTGGCAGGTGACCAGTGTGAATGGCAAACCGTCTCTGGTGCGCACGTATGATCAGTCGTTCGTTACAGTAAGGCCAAAGGATAAAGAGATTCTTGGCCGATGGGCATCAGAAGAGATTCGCTTAGTTCAAGAATATCCTGCTGTATACTGTCTCCCCTCCTCCCTACCTACTGATATTGCAACATTCTTACTCAGGGTCCAGCAACATTGCTATCTTTACTCCTTCTGTACTTCCCTGGACGACGACGAGGTCGATTTACAGTCTTTCGCGTGTTATGAGGAAGAAAAAAGATTCACCTTCACGATGGTCTGCATGATGCTATCCTCAGTTTAAGGGAATCCTGTGAGAATATTCCGGTATCTAATGAAGTCGAAACGGATGCTTTAGTCCGTGGCGTAGAAGACCTTTTACACACGTTGGCAACACGCAGGATACCAGATGATTCTGGTGAGCTTAAGGCCCTATGGGACACCCTCTGCGATCAGGTAAAGAGATATCCAAATCGTCCAGTTCCATACCCTAACATTTTAGAGTTCACAGATAAAGGGCCAGGAGCAGGAGTACATAATATCGAAGTTCAGGACTTTTTTGTACTTGTTTGTAAGTTGCTTGAATCGGATCATCGTATACGACTACACAGAGCGCCGCATGACTCAGCTCAAAACGAGGCGGAACGCACTAATGCTGCCATCGGCGAAGCCTTGACAACCGGAAGACCAGTGGAGCCACCAGCCGATCCATTCCATGGTCTTACAAATGGACATGACACTGAAAGAGGTCGAAGAACATTGCTTGTCATGGAAAATGGAGAATACTTGGAGGTTGGCTAGAGAAGTCTCAGTTCGAATTCATGATGAGCCTGGGCCTGGGAAGCACGATTTCCTTATATCTGTCTCTAGCTATTCTAAGAAGCAGCAGATCGTACATTTTCTTGCCAAGTATCTCATTCACTGGAAGAAGGCACTTGCCAGTAAGCGAAGCAAGATGTGCGGGAATGCTTTGTTTTTGAAGCTTCAAAAGCTAAAAGAAAATCATGTACAACAAGGGCACTACAACTTACAGTATCTGAAGTTTGCTTGTGAGCCGAATTGTGAGTCCTGGAAACAGGAAGGTTGGTCAGCAGGAGTTCCTGGAAATTGGCTTCCTGTTCCGGGTCTCAGTGGCACCAGATACATTCCAAGCACAAGTGATCAAATCGACCAGCATCTCCCAAACATACAAATAAAGCGCTTGTTTGCCTCTGGTAAACTAACCTCAGACGGTAACGAACTCCAAAAGGTGTGCCAGGAATTAATGGTTGACGAGAATGCCTGCAAAAGCTTTTTAGAACACCAGGAATTTCTCGCTATGAAGGCACAAAAGAAAGCTTCTGAAAGAAACACTCTGCCAAACATTGACTGGAACAATGAGGACCATGTCAGTTCGCTGACGGCACACAAGTTAAGATTGTACTTG
>Ga0126337_10001468_pt1 | contig 14301 bp, 14 predicted proteins | sample DipCmetagenome_FD_92527 | JGI IMG/M metagenome (GOLD analysis project Ga0126337, IMG submission 92527) | Coral microbial communities from La Bocana,Puerto Morelos, Mexico - Diploria C A metagenome | ecosystem: Host-associated > Invertebrates > Cnidaria > Coral | place: La Bocana,Puerto Morelos... | reverse complement strand
ATAGCGTCTTTAGTACTAGGAAAGTAACTGACATATTTAATTACCAAAGAAATGGAAATATCCAGCCATCGGGTTCCAGGTGAGAAGAAACTCCACAATACAAGGGTGCAAGCCAGACCTGTTCTGCTTATGAGATGTTTTAGGCCAGGATTTTGTAAGCAACATTGACAAAAGTCCGCCATACTTTACTGCTCCTGCGTCACCTCGCTGAGTACCAATTCTTAACGTCCTGAAAGTACGGTCAGCGTCGGCACCCTGTTTTGACTTTAAAAAAGGAACATTGTTTTGTAGGTAAACTTGCACGTAAAACTATGCCAGGAAAATTAATAAGTGCTAGTATGTGAGTAAAGTTACCCCGCAATAAACTCAATTACAGACCTTACCTGTATTATCTTTTCCACGGCTTCAAACGCAAGTTTGCTGATGGATTCCCCAATGGCTCTGTCGTACACCTCCAGGTCAAGTTCACAAAAAATCTCAACGAGGCAGGTTTCTCTCATCTGAAAGGTAATAAATACGACGAAAAACAGCACGCCACTAAACTTGGAATGCCTAAGACTTTGTCAAAGAAGCCCCAGGTACTTTAAATAGTGTGTAATCGGTCATGACAAGGGTTAAATAAATTTGGCGAGAATATTCTCCAAGCGGTATCCTTCAGTTTGTTGACTACTGAACGGAATCCTGGTGTGAAGCCGTTTTAGTAATTGCACGAAAACAAGCATAGGAAAAAAATATGAATACATATTAAAAACCGACCATGCAGGTTGCATTTGTTATTTTAATTAAAATTTATTTTATTTTTTTGTTGTTACATCATTCAAATAAACTATCCAACACTGTCATATTGTCCTAAAACCCAAACCTATCGTTTGGTTTGATAAAAATCCATCTATTGTCCAGTAATTTGGCTTATGACAGGATTGATACCAAATGAGGACCCTTTGGTAAATCACTTTGTGATGTAGGCTTCCTAAATCAAAGAATCATCATCATCATTATTATTTATGACAATTGATTACCCTTTTCGTTCGGAGCACAAATTCTTCTGTTAAATATCTCCGGTACTCTTCAAATCCTTTAGTGCCATCGGAGACTTTAAGAAGTACACTCCAGAGCTTAAGAAAAAGGACAAGACAAGTCAATTTTACGTGCATGGCAGCAAACAAAATGGTTAGTAATTGCGTTCTACGTTTATAGTCAAGGGGATAACGTCATCAGGATAAGCACAGCGTGTGGCACAAGGAGTGACCCATTCAAGCCGCATTTCCATATTCACATCTTAGTATTATATAACAAAAAGGTTTCTTCACTTTGCTGACTCAAGGCCATTTTACAGGAAAACCCAGAAATGAATAACTCCCTGAAACGTCCTCGTTTCAGCAAAGGAAACAGACAACAAGCAAAAACAATAGGTATACTTATCAAGAACTTGGCAGCATTTTAACTTCTCATTTAGACCGATCATAAATGTTCCGTAGAAACATATTTTCGCCACGACTGCTTCTACGCAAGATTATCATTTCACAACTCCTGATAGGGCTGCCTATGCTATGAGCCACTGAATTCATAAATAAATTATGAAAGACTGTTAAGGCCACTGAACTGAATCCAATTTGATCCATTGGTCACTAGTTCCGCTCCCAGGCAATGCCTTGTACTTGTGCTCTATCAACTGAGTTATCAAGCCATCTTGGACCAGCTTCCAGATGGCTTGATAACTCAGTTGATAGAGCACTGCACCGAATCCCGTTCAGGTCTAAACCTTTTTTTGATGCTTTAATTTCACAACTGCTCAAGTTGTGTGTATAACTGCGGTGATCAATCATAAATTTATATCTTTCTCCGCAGTTCAAACATATGATCTTTCATATATTTATTTGCACTGAAAAACACTGCTGTCGCTGATAAAAACCACCGGGCGAGTAAATCGTGTCAACTCCACCCCCAGGAGTCCAGCAGTGTGCTATTTACAGGATCAAAACATCGCACTTCGAACTTCGGCACGACTTCGCCACGTAGGTCTGCAAATCAAAAACCTTGAAGACTTTCTCTAACAACCGAATCATGTGAGTCTATTTGTAGCTTGTAAGACCTGTGTAAATGGGCGCATTATTCAGCTTCCTTTCAACAGGTTGACCAGTGTGAACTTTGGAGGCAGCGTGGCCAAGTGGTTTAGGGCGCTGGTGTTGTAATCCGGAGTTCCCGAGTTCAAGGCCTCCACCCTGCCACTAGCGGGATTTGTTTCTCGGTAGTCCCGAGTTCAAATCCTCGGTCACGCTTTGTAAATAGCCAACTGGTCTGCCTCCTACCAGCTGGGATTTTTAACTATGTTATGTTCATTTGAAATGTTTGTTTCCTTTGTTTCAGTGGCATGCCTGTGAACTAGCTGAGCTTAGTGCTTGTAGAGCTAAGTGCATGACCACCATAAACCTGATTTACATTTACATTTACATTTACACATACACAACGCCTAAAGTGTAAATGAGCCATGAATAAGAAACATTGTTACGTAACTAAATCAAATCAGTTGGTGAATAAATCGTATTTGTTTCATATTTACTGAGATTTTCGGATGGAATCGATCGCATGAAAAACCTACTCGGAAATTTAGGTTTCATCCTATCAGAAAACAGCTGTCAAAATAAATCAGTTCGTCAGTTCGCAACACGTTCACGTTGTTGTTGGCGCCTCTTCAATCTTCCCTCAGAGAACTTGTAGAGTTTCCACAGGTTAACACTAAGATTTAATCCAGAAACAGAAGGAAAAAACTCGGGCAAAAAACTGACAAGATGTTAGCTTGCTAGCGAATTCCTCAAAGAGAGGGAAGAGACAAATAAAAGTTGAAGGAATCAAACCAGATGTGCGTGAAGGCAAATATCCCGTAAACATTACCGACGACAAAGAATTTGACCAAGCAAAAAATGTCTGGGAACCTCTTCGCATACAACTTCGCATAAAACAACAGAGAAAGAAGAGACAAATAAAAGTTGAAGGAATCAAACCAGATGTGCGTGAAGGCAAATATCCCGTAAACATTACCGACGACAAAGAATTTGACCAAGGAAAAAAAGGCAGAGAAAGTTAAAAAAAAAACAAAGACAGCTAAGGCACTAAAAGGAGCGAAAAAGTGCTTGCACAGAAAATAAATTTTAGTTAAACGGTGAAGGTGAAAATCTCAGTAAGTATAAAATAAACAAGGATGAAAAGTGCCTTGTACGGTCTTTATACACTCGTCCACAGCTCGTCAACTTGTCAAGAACTCGTGCAAAAACACCGCGCACTTTCCATGAAGTAATGATATGTCCTCCACCTCACCAACGTTGGTGTGCAAGCGACTGTGAAAGCCTTTTGCGCTGGTCAACCGATTCACTGAAAGTCAACAAGAAGATAAAAGAGCCCAAGGACTGAGATTCAATGCTCCTACCTTAAGTCAAACAATGAATGTTAAAAGTGAGTGAAACCTGAATTTGATATTTTTAAAAATATTCCAGGACACTTAACCTGGATTTGAAAAACAGACTTTATGTCAAACCACTCCATTTTACGATAAAATACGTACCTGCAGTTCCTTTTTAAGGGCATCGCTCTGGTAATTGTCAGGCATGTTGGAATAAAGTATCCGTTTTAGCTTGCGGATGAGCTTTTCCGAAAGTTTACGTACACAGTCTTTCTCCAGGGAAGCATCACTCTTGTTTACCTTGTCATCGTTTTCACCGTCTACTGGACCATGGTGCCACTGTTGAATGCTTGAGAATAGAAGCTTGATCGCCAGGCATATGAGATCAATGTCATCTCCAATAGTAAGATTTTCCAAGCAAACCTCAGCCAACTTCAAGCTTGCAGAAACTGTAAATCCTGCGACCTCCATTTCAGAACTATCCGATAAAGATCATACAATTTTCTACACTTAGCTCTGCAATATCACATAGTAATGAAGGAGTTTTCAGACAAAAAAAGTGTTTCTGAAGAGGAATAATGAATAATGAGTGCACCGGCTCTCCGAGTCACTAATGCACTAATGTCATTACTAGGTTAAGAGCAACAAATACGTTTTCATTCTGTTTTCATCTGATATCATAGAAAATTAAAAATGTTATGCAAATGAATATATGACAGATCATATATTTGAACTACGGAGAAAGATATCAATTTTTGATTGATCATCGCAGTTATACACACAACTTAGGCAGCTGTGAAATTAAAGCCTGAAAAAATTTCAGGCCTACCGCTGGAGTGCTCTGCCGACTGCATTATCAAGCCATCTGGGAGTATAACTCAGTGCCATGATTAATCGTAAATTCATATCTTTCTCCGCAGTTCAAATACATGATCTTTCTTATATTCATTTGCATCCATCACCTTCTACGGGTATATTACGAACTCACAAAGTGACCAGCTCCCAGATGGCTTGATAGCTCAGTCGCTAGAGCACTGCACCGGTATCGTAGAGGTCATGGGTTCGAATCCCGTTCAGCCCTGGGTTTATTTAGGCTTTAATTTCACGACTGCTTAAGCTGTGTGTATAACTGCGATGACCAATCAAAAATTCCCAAAAAATGTTATGTTAAAACTGTTATTAATATGAACAAGAATAACAACCTTAATATTCTCAATACAAAAACAAATAACAATAACCATTCTTCCTTCATCGCTCGTGTCCACAATTAGACAAAACTAAGCTTGAGGCTCACTAGAAAATCAAGGTTTCATTTAGCCTCCAGCATCATTAAAACAAGATTGCAACGCTTACCCTGTCTGAAATGTACTAAAAAAAGTTTCGTTCTGACAAGGAATTAAGTTCTGCAAACTCACCTGTTTGTTTCATTCCTACTGTCCAGCATGTTGATCATGGCTTGAAAACACTGCTCGATACTGCTTTTCTGAGAAAAAAAAGGAGGAAACTGAGGTGACATCAAACACACCTTACAATTCCAAGAACGAGTACAAAAAGATCACTTTGGATAAAATTGTGGACATCTTTTTAATCAAAGAGTAATATATAGATTAAGCCAAGTGTAGCTCCTTGGGTGGGTTGTTCAAGGCACAATAAGCTAACGCAGGACAGGCAAGAATTGAGTTTGGATAACCAAGAGCAGTGCAAGTAATTTTAATACAAGAAACATTTATACTTCAGTTAATTCTTAACCCTTGTTAGCGTTATCCGCCTGGCCCTGTTTACAATAAGTTAAATGAGATCAGCAGTCAATTTTAAAAACTCGTGACCTCGATAGGTTAAACTTAAGCCCACGTCATGATATGGTCACGTGATACTGGTCAGCGGATAACTTGCTTTGACAGGTGTCAATTGACCATAACAAATCAGATCTAGAGAGGGCGCTATAAACAAAGGCTGCATGTCAAACTGAGAGCTGGAATATGGCCGCCATCTTGCGCAAAACCGCAACTGCCGCCATCGTCGTCATGCGAACGCGCCCACGAGCAATACTGCTAGCCATGATTCATGATTTATGAATTTCCTTTTCTTTCCTATATGAGTATGGGGCTCCGCTCAGCTATAAATATACATCATGATATTTGTACAAATAAATACATGAAAATATCATATATTTGAATTATAATATTTGGGTTATAATATAAGATTATAATATTTGTATTAACGATTCAGTGATCATTATACCAACCTTTTCCTTGTTCACAAAACCACGAGGAAAGAATTCGGTCAAAGCGACGCACAGATCTGAGATGTGAAACACTCTTGTTGAGACGATGTCGTGTAGCCGCCAAACAGGAACTGCATGTAGAAAGGTTCTTTTCAACAAACGGTCAACTTCAAAGGCTGACGCCAGAAGAAGCCACACATCCGAAAAATCCCTGAAACGAAAAAAAGGAACAAGAATGTCATATTTATCATGGTTGACGTATATTGTTAAGGTGTCTCGATTGGATTTTTAAGCAAGGATACTGTTCAACTTTAAACGATTAGAGCACTACCAAAAAATAGAACCTTATGGTGCACTAGCGATTTTACCGAGATCTAAGTAACCATAGCAACGTAAAGAGATCGAATAACATATTTTCAACAACATCGCGATTCAATGAGTAGTTTCTTTTTTACTTCACACCTAATTTAATAATTGTAGGGTCAAGTTTTGATAAAAAGGAAAACGATAGCCCAAACCAGTTGCTGTTTCTGAAACTTGAACGGAGTGATTTGGGTAGGATTTTCACTCAGGGTAATATACGTCATAAGATTCATTTCATTAAAAACAACCAATTAGTCAGGTCATGCGTGTAGTGGTCAGCGGTTCTTACGGTCGCATGCTCGTATCAATAAAATGTGTTCTGTGCATCCGCCATCTTGGGTGTCTTTATTCTACACACTTCATACACTTCAATGCGGACATAATTTTCATAGAATCTTAAAAAATATTTGTTTTTGTGGTATTTTTTACGCCTGGAAATTCCACTCAATTTTCCCAAAATCGCTCTCATAAAATTTTCTTTAAAATTGTCACCGTTAAGACAGGTATGTCAAGACGAATATTCCAGATTTATCCCCATAACATTAAGTATGTTTTAATGGACTGTGCGTCTATCGAGTTATGGGCGCACTTGGGAGTTTGGAGAGCACTTGAGAACCGAGTGTTTTCCCGGATACAACTTGTACAAGCTCTTACGCTTCTCAGGTGCACAGAGTTTTAGCGGAGCGGAGCCCGATAACTGTCATGCGAGGATAGAATTTAGAAAAACCAAGAGTTTGAGTTTTCATGGTCATCGTGGCTAGCGGTGTGGCTAGCGCTATGGTTCACGGGCGCGTGCGCCTAGCGACGAAGTCGCCCCAACAAGGCGGCCATAGTCATTCGGTAGAAGGTCTTCAACCCAAACGAGGCTTCGTTTTTCGCGCGCTTTTCGCACACAACCTACAGCCACAGTATACAGCAGTGTACAGTGTTTGCTGAAGAAACGGTTTGGAAAACCTTTCTTTCTGCATTATTGATAGCGTTTTTGGAGGAAAAATTTTCTTCCTTCAAGTTTTCAAGCACTTTTGGAAGGACATAAGCAAAAAGCTGAGTGTCTATTTTCCATTTGTTAAAGAGCTGCTTAGCTGCTTTTGGCGTTGCTTTAATACTATTATAATTAATTAGGCTTTGAACAACCCGGCCAAGGAGCTCTGCTTTAAGGCTTGGCTAAATCTATATATTACGATGGTCGAATTTCGTGAAAAATACCGCCTTCGCTGTGCATCATATTTTGACTCTCCACTCAGTGTTTCAACATGTGGTGAAATACGGTCTCTCATTTTTGAAACAGTTCTTAACAAAAGTCAGAATTTAATCTGTAGTTTGGAGTTGTACCCACAATGTGTGAAATATTGTTTTTTTCCAAATACACACATTTCGACATTACTAACGAGGGTTGAAGTAAAAACAAGAAATACGAAATTATGCACCTCTAATCCTTGCTATATGGCGAATTGTGCCAGATGTAGCACTTACGTAAAATCACAAATTCAATAGCTAATCACATAGAGTTATCTGTTTATCAAGTTCAACGTTTTGTAGAGCAATCAGGACCTGGCAAAAGAGACGGACATAACGTATGTTTAACTGTGGCTATCAATAAACAGGGCGAATAGGTCACATAAGCAGGATAAGCACTATCTTTAGCGATATCTGTAATTCTTACTGATTGGTAGATCGTTGAAAATCTCTTATTTCGAGCTTCTGGGCTCCCCACCAAGCCAGGCTTTCCGGTGATCCTCCGAATTTAGGCTCCTCAAATGGTTTCGAATCTCCGCGTAAGAAATGTAAAAGTGGTATGGCCAAAAGCCATTCAGGATTGGATGTCCGTACCTGCTGCATTAATTCATTACAAAGGTTTTCAATTGCACTTGCGGCGAACCTGATGAAACATAACATTGTTTAAACATTAGAACCAAAATTGAAATAAATCTATTCTTAACTTCTTGATGTAATTCTATCCTTAAGGATCAATAGACTATTTTGCAGTTGTCTGCTCAGTGACCTGGTCTTTGGATGACAGCGAGACTGGAGTTGACCTTGTTTAGATACAGAACTCACTGCTTTTGTCATGTAAATGCACCTAGTTAGCATCAGAAAAACTTGTTTTACACAACAAAAGCAGTGAGGTCTGTATCAAAACAAGGTCAACTCCAGCCTCACTGTCATCCAAAGGCCAGGTCACTGAGCAGACAACTGTGAAATGGTCTATTACGTTAGAGTTGCATTCGACAAATGCGGAGAGCCTCCCAAACACGAGGCAGCTGTTCAGACGCATAAGTTTATAGACAAGCTGCAAACCTATATACGAGCAAAGGAAAAGTAATTGTGTACATTAACTGTGGTAGGAAAGTCAATGTAAAGCTGAAGGCCAAAAAAACGTTCACACAAAAAACGTTCCCGGGGGGAGGGGGGGGGTACTCCTAGAAAAATTGGGTAGGGGTGTGCGGCCCGCTTCCCACAACCCTTACCCTATTTATGACCAAAATCTGTGATTTTTCTTACCCTATTTATGACCTGACCAAAAATTTGATATCCTATTTATGACCATACTACACAGTTGCCGTAAACATAGATTTGTGAAGGGCTTTTGTTGCTGGCCTTATCTAGCCTGCGTAGCAGGCGTTCAACGGGGTAGAGGAAGTCAAAGCGCGGATGGGAGAAGGGGGGCGTGAAGAATAAGTAGCTTCTAAAAAAAACACCGAATTGAAGACTAGAGTGCAAAAATCGATACCCTATTTATCACCAAAATGGCGGCAAAATGGCTCAAAATTGATACCTTATTTATAACCAAAACGGCTGAAAACCATACCCTTTTGGGCCGGGCATACCTATATAGCCCATATAAGGGAGTACCCCTCCCCCCCCGGACACAAACTTGTTAAATATTTTCGCTTGTTTTTTCGAGGTGTAGGCACGAGGCACTTTTTCAGCTTTTTAACAGACTTCCCTTTAAACCAGTAATTGGATGAAAGTTGGTATAGTGTATTTTTAAGAATATTTCCATGGAAAAGATAAACGCAAAAACTTACATAGGTAAAACATGAATTTTACGCGAACCAAATCTGATATGAAAAGGTTAATACCAACGGCTTGAACTGTGGTGCGTGGCAAGTAGAATATGCATGGATAAGAAAAAAATGTTTGATGTTGAGAAAGTCGCAAACACATTTCGAACTGTAATTTTTTCATATGAGTAAATGAGCCGAAAGTTGAACACTCTTTCGATCGCGTTGCTTCAAATGAAACCAAAATACGACTTGAAGTTATGCTTTTAAGCCATGAAGATTAGTTGGTTTTCTTCTTCGCGATCTTAAGAACATTTTTTCTTAACGCAAATGAATATGTGAAAGATCATATATTTGAACTGCGGAGAAAGATACGAATTGATCATCGCAGTTATACACACAACTTAAGCAGTTGTGAAATTAAAGCCTGAAAAAAAAATGATTCAGGCCTGAACAGGATTCGAACCCATGACTTCGGCGATACCGGTGCAGTGCTCTACCAACTGAGCTATCAAGCCATCTGGGAGCTGGTCACTTTGAGAGATTGATTATCGCAGTTTCTCACACAACTTAAGCAGTTGTGAAATTAAAGCCTGAAAAAGCTGCTTAAGTTGTGTGGGTTTGCCCTCGCGGTGAAAATGTGAGTTTACCTAGTTTGTTTTTTTAATATGCTGCCAATTTTGTCACTTGTATTATAATGATTGCATTATCACATTTCGCGCAAATCATCCCACGATGTCTCGGCTAACTCAAGAGACCTTTTGAAAAGCAAGACCCATTTAAGTACTATCTTACTGCAATCTCACAATGTTACTTACTTTCTTAACCCATCGCTAAATTCAGCCAGTACAGCTTCATAAGCAGAACACCTCTTCTCAGTTGGATCAGCTTCAAGTGATAGGCAGCGCAGCAATAATTTCACCTCCTCTATATTTAATTTTACGGAGTACTTTTTGACCAGCACTATGATGGCAAGCGAAGAAACTACAGCAGACACGTGTTCAGTTGATCCCACTTTACATTCAGCCACGATGGCTTTGATGTTCTTCTCCATCTTTGGCCGCAAAAGGTCGGTTAATACCTGCAGAATAATACAAATATTTAAGTACTTGCTTAAGGGTAAGTAGAGGGCTGTGGTATTATTCAGTTAAGAAATGGTAATATCGTGTAAGGTGTTTATTTGAGTAACATATCAAGCAGAACAAACACACTTAACTACTAGCTCAAATAATGAAGGATGTCAAGTTGTATGTTTCACTGAATCTGGTCAAAGGATGCGCCGTTTACGGTATCGAAACATAGTTCCTTTTGATAAATGGCTACCAATTATAACTTCTTATTAAGTATTACAATTAAGATCGGCACACACGAGGGAAGTAGTCCCTGTAACTTGTCCCCTGAAGAGTTTATACGAAGGGACTTGTGTCCCACCAACAATTCACACAAAGCGTTTTGAAGAGCAAATCGCAGGGACATGTCCCAAAAGTTCTAACCAGTTTGAATTCGTCTCTGGGACTAAATTTTAGCCCCAACGATTAGATTTTGTGGCAAAAATGGTTAGTTCACAGGATGGGACTTATCCCCGCGACTTGCTGCAGGGCCTAATCGCAGAGAATAGTCCTATCGCAGTGTTCCGTGCTGTCGACCTTTAGCCTAACCAATATCCCTTTTTTAAGCTGATAATTCAAAATAATTTTTACTAAGGAAATGGGTCTGTATTGAAGAAACACTAAAAGATAATTCAATAAATCCAACTACAACGAAAAGCACTTCAAATTTAAACACAAGAAGATTAGCTCTCTCTTCTGCTTAAAGAAATTATACACTGCCATCAAACAAATTACCTCTCGGACATCAAAATTGCTGGGTTGAACTTTCCGATGGTTGTTCTTTTCTTCTATCCAAACATTAGACAGGCAATTCACAACATTGTTCAGTTTCAACAACGCTTCTGTGGCATCCATTTTTTCAGCTGCCTCGTTTACAAAAAAACCCTTCCATTTTGGTAGGAAACATAGCAACGCCTTTGTGCGATACTCAACCGTCTTATCCCTGGTGAAATAATCCCACACTCTGGAAAACATGCTTTTGTCACCGTACACGTAGGCCACTCCGTCAAACTGGTTCCATGAGGCTGTAATGCAAGAACAAAATTTGGAATTAAGCATTTAAGAAACTCGTATAAACTAGGGCCTTAAATTTGGGCAACTTCCTTCGACTTTTTCTCCCAGCTAAAATATCCTTTTTTCTGTTAAGAAACAGTAAATATAATCAAAAATTGTGAAGACCTTTTGCACTTGCAAAGACAAACAGACAACACCCTTCGGCGACAGAGGATGAAAATAGAGCGACAGTGTATAAACCGAGAGAGCCTGAAATCACAACTGCCAATTTTCTGCAAGAACAACAGGATGGACAGGATTGATGACGTCCATGATTTACTGTTGAAAGCGCGTTTACGGCAACGAGCCTTTTTCCGGATGTTTGGAGGATGTCCCGAGTGGTTGACCGATCGTTTGCAGTTCACTATTTGTCAACCTGAAGATTAACCTATTCCCGTCGGGAAGAGGGGGGGGGGGCTATATAGGTATGTTATCGATTTTGCCCAGTTTGCTATTAAATAGTTTTTGCACTCCAGTGTTGAAGTGGGTATATTTTTTTAGAAGAAGCTACTTTTTTCATCATTAGAAAAAAAAGATTGGCATAGGCACGATTCACGCTTTGTTATGTTCATAAGGCGCTTGCATATATCTGACTGGCAAGAAGGTCAAAATTTTCAGTGATTCTCTTGGTCTACCAAAGCAACTTCCACATTTTAAAGACAAGACGCTTGCTGCACGCGCTTTGAGGACTCAACACAAACTATTACATCGCGTGTAATTATACTTGCGACTGTGCGGTTAGCCGACGGGTTATAAACACGCTCCTTCCTCCTCACAATTTCAGATAAACGCTACAATCGAAATTTCAGTTAATTCTGGACTGAATGAATGGCATAGTTTGGCGTTCATCAGAGTGATAAAACTACTCATATGTCGCTTATTGCACTCTCACAACACAACTCTTCATCTTCCACCGTCTTCCTTGTGTATTTCCGGTCAACAATACGCACGTTTAAGTAAAATGTTGGGTCGCAAGGGAAACAATCACTTTTCTTTCCCCAAGACCCTCAATGTACCTCGAGGGAAAGCCAAGGGGAACACCGAGGGTCGAGAGGAAACGAAACTCACTGTTTTCCGTGGGGCTAGTTATTAAGTGTTATACCTCCCAACAGTCAACACATTAGCCGTATATAGTTTCAAGGTGCACGATCTGATCACGAGAGAGTCGAAAGTTCAAGATGTTTTTTTCCCTCGGGAGTTAGTGAATTTTGTTCACCCTAGGGAGTTAGTGAGTTTTGTCATGCACACGTGACATGTTTCCTCTAATCGAAAAACGTATTTGAGTTGTCAGGTATAACAAAGGTAATTAGTTTCTGTTAAATATTTCTTTGGTTTCGTCGGTGTGCAAGTAAGCTATTTATCAGCTTGTAGTTAATAAAGGTAAACTAACTGCCGTTGCGAGTTAGCTTGGTAGTTAAATTTGTTCCAGTACCCGGCGTAACACCTTTTGGCTCCAAAAGGTCGATTTTGGCAGCGTCAAAGCGCACTTAAATTGGTTACGAATTTGCTAGAAATAACAAATGCGACTGATATAGTCTGCATTCACCATTTCAGAGAATGAAAGGGAAGTCACTAAACGTCCCTCCGATCCCAACTATACGGCAACTGGTGCTTTCAAATTCACTCAAAAAAAGACACCTTTTAAGCAATAATGTCATCGAGAGAGAACATCTCATCGATAGCGTAGTTTTCTATCACCAGTTATTCATTAAATCGGTAACCAAGATAAACAAGTTTTTTACGGAAGTGATAAGAACAACAATAAATGACAATAATATTTACTTACCTCCTGGTTCGATACGATTTTCAGGAATTTTAAGAGACCGGTTGACAACACTCTCGTAGCCGTACTTTGGTGGAAACTCGGGTAACTGCTCCCAGTGAACATTTCCTTTTTTGACCACCACGTATTTGTAGAAAGTGCCTCTGCGAGCCCGATCAAGACTTAATGTGAACTGACCACGAAAAAGCGTCAGTTTGTCTTTGTCTTGGCTTTCGTCAACTCTGCATTTAAAGAAAAACAAAGGATAAGGAAATGTGAGTAGGACGCTATTGCGATCTTTACTGCCACGCAGTTTCCTTGAATATGCCATTGTCAGCCTCATGTTACATAAGAAATGGGGAATGTGAGATGTTGGCATTTATCACAAGAAGTCTGTTAAAATAGTGGTCAGACTGTAACTCAAAACACACACTTCTCCGAGTCGGAAACATAGAATAAAGCCCTGGCTGGGGTATTACATGGAAACCGCAGCAAGCTACAGCTGAATTTCCATAATCTAGAGGTACCCGTATTATAGAGGTGTCCACAGAGAAAGGTTTGACTGTAAATGATACTCACTCCACTGTTCTCATATCAACACAATTCTGTTTAAAGTCGCCCAAATCCACGCCATGTGCCCGAATAAATAAACTTTCCTCCACCATTTTAAAATTTGAAGAAAGCAAAACGTGGAACACCACAGTCACCCCAGCTTCTGGTTTAACCTGTTGGAGACTTGGAGGTGGCTGTTTTCTGCAAAATAACGCGATTAACTCTGCTAGCAAACATGTTAAGAGCAAATTTATAAAAAAAAAAACTCACTTTCCAATGCTTAGAATCAACCATACAAAATGTTCCCTCTTATACGATTTTTTAAAATGTAATCTTTTCCAGGCTTACAGATCATCAAGTAACTCGCGAAACAAATGCGCGTGTGCAACGATGGTAGCGGGTGAGCAGGATTATATAAGAGAAAGGAAGACAGGACCTAGGCGAACCTTAGTACTGTCTTACGTTCACGTGTTTTGCCAAAATCCGAGTGCTTGGCAGGAGAGTTAGACACGGCAAAAAAGTTTAACAAGGACGATTAAAATTTGTACTTATTCGTTTCCTTGTTTGTTTGGTCGTTTGCTGGTTTTCTACACTTACGTCGGGGCTTCGTTCTTTGTGTTTTTTCCCTTTCCGCCTTTCTTCTTCTTGTCCTGTGCCCCTGATGTTTCTTCTTTTGGAGTAGCAGTCCCACAACTATCCTCACTACTCTAATGATATCAAAACAAGTCTAGCTAAAATTTCAATTCTTATACATAAATATCTATCCTTTATCACAAAATTAACGAATTCATATTAAATATAAGTACATTGTAACAATGCGAACAAAACCAAGTATT
>Ga0126337_10001467_pt1 | contig 14302 bp, 10 predicted proteins | sample DipCmetagenome_FD_92527 | JGI IMG/M metagenome (GOLD analysis project Ga0126337, IMG submission 92527) | Coral microbial communities from La Bocana,Puerto Morelos, Mexico - Diploria C A metagenome | ecosystem: Host-associated > Invertebrates > Cnidaria > Coral | place: La Bocana,Puerto Morelos... | reverse complement strand
TTTGTAGTCCTGATTCAATGGAGCAAGCAAAGCCTCATTACCAGAGTTGCTGGCCATCCATTGTTCATGCAGCCTCCTTGTGGCTCAATAATGGAGGATTCGAAAGCATAAAACATGACATGCAAGCAGGTATCTGTTTATCATTCTGTTGTTGTAATTGTTATAATTCTAGGTACGTTATGTTTATAATTATGTAAAATGACCATCTTTTTTTTTAATTTCAGGGTTATCAACAGAATCTTTAGACATGAGCAGTGGAACAATGGTTACAACTGCCAAGACCCCAACTGAAGTGAACACAGATTACTTTCATTTACTTGTTGGAATTTGTATGGAATCATTATGTTCGTCCAGAGCCACACAACCTAACAGCACTGTTTCTGCTTGTCTTAATGCATTCTACAGTTTGCTAGATTCACAGTGGGCTAGAACTCTTATAGGAAATGAACAGGTAGTGCTATAGTATTAATCAGTCTTTTAGATAACTTTTCTAAATACAGAGTTGACATTGTTGAGATCATTTATAATAATTGTTTTCAATTAGCACTTTGCTTGACATCTACAGTACTATGTAAAAGTAGTATGCTGTATGTAAATTTCCTATCTGAAGATTGAGCTTGAAAGCTGCCAAAATCTCCCAAATACCATCAATGCTCATCATACTTCAACTATCAAACTGTTTTGCGCTGATTTCAGTAACACTAGAATTCCTTAGATTCCAACAGAACTTGATGAGTATTTAATAGTGTTCAAATATCTAAACGAATAAACAAACGTCTTTCAATGGCTGCAAACTTTTTACTCTGGCATGCATTTACAAAAAAATGCATGTATCAAAATTTATCTAGGAAAAAAAACAATTTATCTTGTATAAAATAGGCATCAGATGCAAAGACAATTTTCAAAAATTTTGGCGAATTGTTGTATTTCACAATTTATTGCTCAACATGCTGCAAAATTGTACTCACTTTTGGGGCAAATTTTCATTGCATTGATCGAAGAACAAATTTCATTTGGATTAGTTTTGTGCAATACCGTAGTATATAATTATTAGTGTTTTCTTTAGGTGCATTGTACACTATTGTAGTAATATTTCACTTGTGTTCTAAAGCAAACACTTTAATTTGATTGGCTAAGCTGCTCATATTTTATCCACCATGAGAGCATGGGTACAATTTTCAAATCATATGTGGTTTAGGGTGGTCTGTACAGTGGTCAAAATGTTGTGGACTATGAGGCGCAGCCAAGTGAGTCCACAACAAATTTTGACCACTGTGGTGAAGCATACTTGTTGTCAATAAGAGGACAGACCACACTAAACCACATTCTATTTGTTTTTTACCACAATATCAAAGATAACAAAAGAAATCTTTGTCAAGATTTGTTGACCATTGAAAACTCAGACTTGAAAGTGCATGCACTGCTCTATGCAAATGAGCTACTTGTATGCATCAGACTTTCCTTACAAAAACTTTGTAAATTTGCTCAACATGCAGAAAGAATATGAAAAAAATGTTTCGGAAAAGAGTGATGACACATAGTTGTCTATAAACCACATTTTGATTTCTTTTTAAGCACAATATCAACGTCAAAGTATTTTTTTCATAGCACAAGATGAAAAATTCAGTGTGCAACACATTGACTTTAGCAGCGTGGTATCAACTTTTATCACAAGTCGCATATTAGCCAATCAGATTGCAAGATTAGTAGCTGTTTCAGTAAAATTATAATATGTTAATTGTGATAACCGCACTAAATTTAAAAAGTAATGACCATGTGAAAGCAAAGTTAGTATGGGTGTTGTGTGTTTTGAAACCAACTCCAAGTCTAAGGTTCACAAGCTTCAACCTGTTTCAACCTGTTTATTTCATATGGAATTCAATTTGTTATCTTTAAAAACATATACCAGTAATCTTCATTTTTTGTTCAGATTCTTGGTGTTGAAATGCTAAGTGTGTTACACCGAGTCCTGCTCACAAGAGACTCACTTGATATCCACCTTGCTGCCATGAGAGTTGTGAAGCAGATTGTCAAGGCTGCACAGGAATCATTAGAGGGTAAAAAGGCTACAGTTACAAAGTAAGAAATGTACCACATATATTTGAATGCGAAATTTTGAATTAGTTATTAATAGTTTGTCATAATTAATTATACAAAATACAATAATAAGAAGAGTACAGATAATTAAAATTAATTTATATACTTGTAACTATGTAACTATACAATAAATAGTTTTTTAGAGTCTATGGTTTAAACTTTTAACCCCCTAAAATGACCGACCAACAGTCAAGCAGATCACAGTACAGACAAAAACTAGAAAACAACACTGATATGACAATTGTTACATGTATACAAAAAGAAATACGTTTTACAGGGTAAACACAATTACAGATGTCCCAGTAGTTTACATTGTGGTCAGGGTGGGACTAACAAACACAAAGCCATCCAATGGCAGGCAGAATGATTTGAAGATGACTGATTACAAGATGACTCCTATTATGCTGTTCTTGACAAGAGCTTTTATTGTGATATCTGAAGCTCACTGAGGGCATACAGTGTGATGTATTAAGCACTTCTTGTTAGAAATAATGGCAAACCTGACGATAAAATTTTTATCAGTGCCTTTTCTCCGCAATTCATATGGCAAATAAAATAGCCAAGAAGTGTTTAAATTGTTAAACGGCAAAGTATGTATTAAGTGTATTAACTAAGACGTTGGTTAGATAGGTACCCAGATTAAGTGCAAAATAATTCTTATTGAATCTTGTACATTTACTGATTATATATGATTAAGAACCAAATGCGAATAAATGCTAATTGTTTTTTCTTTGATGAAGTGGTAGCAGTGCAGATGTAGATGGGGAAGGAGAGGTTGATTTGACTCCTGGACGATCTTTGGTATTTGGTGTGATGGAGATATGCATGTGTGTTCTCACAAAACAGCTTCCAAACCTGCTTCCTTCTTCTGCCTCATCCAGTCAACAGCCTGTTCTTCTAGTGGCCATTGGTTCAGGATTTAGATGTATGTATTTTAGATATTAATAGTTAGGACCAACTATTTTGTTAACTCTAACTGAATTATAAGCATTAGCAAAACTGCAAGCAGTTTATTGTCGCAAGAAACTGTCAAAGTGTTATGCTGTGTACCGTGTAAGTGCCATATATGTTTATAGAAAGCCAAAACACACTGAAATGTTGCAACTGTTTTTAGATGGAATGAATCAGAACTTGTGTTTTGTTTTCAAAGTTATTTTCAATCACAATTACAACAGACAACATACCTAATTTCAGGCCTAAAAACTCACTACTTTTTGACATCAAGACCCTAAATCAGACCAAAATGGTTAAAAAAAACTCGACTATTAAGCAAGTATACAATGTCATGTAGAGGGGAGTTTCCATAGGTGAAGGGGTGTAGGGGTAGAATCAGTAGGTCCATATTTTACAAGTGAATGCCAGTAAAAGTATATTAAAATAGAGCTTAAGGTACTCAGTCGGTGGATTTTCATAAAGTATTGCATATTAATTTATGTAGATTGCAATGCAGAGTTCTCAAACCATGATTGTTATAGTACTGGGAATCATTTCTACTAGAGACCACTCTTACCAGCTGATACACTCCATATAAAGCTAACTGCAAGCTAACATAGTTTTAGTGGTTTAATTTTAATGCATAAACTTCATAAGAGACCAATCTTTTTCTCTTCAGAATTATTTTATTTAACCAGTCTGGTTCACCAAGCATTAATTACTTGGTGAATACACACCATTGACAAGCCAAAGATTAGTATTTATTCGCTTGAAAATTTAAGTTTATGCAAAAGCACACAAACCGTTACATATAGGAGACTTAGTAGTCGTTGACTACAATAATGCAACATGCTCCTATTTACACTCAAGTCTGATGCACAAGTGGCTGGGTTGATCTTCTTGTATGATCACAATACAACTCTGAATTAGTGAAGAAGTGGTATAAAGAAGAAAACCCTTAATACCATTCTTAATCCTGACAGGATTCATGTTTTGTTATCAGATATTATTATACACCACACAAGTGAATAGTGCTTTTCGCATGCACTGATTGGCTAGCTCAGAAGTGATTAATGAAGTACTATTCACCTCCGAGCAGCCGAACAAAAACAAAATGGCTTCCTGTTTCAAATAAAGTTACATTGTACTCTTAAACAAGTAAAGTTACTCTTTGGTCTTCAAGTGTGGTATATACTAAAACAATTATTCACCTCAGTGTCAGTGAAAGTGGTGGATATTTACCTTGCTGCTTTGCGGCTTTGTAAATATCCATTCATCAATTATTACATGGTTTGTGTTTCTTGCTGATATAACTACTGTAATTCCAGGGCTTTTTCTCCTGTAAATAAAGTAAACTTGTGCAACAAAATATTGTTTTTGTTCTTTAAGCATTATCTGATGAGAGCTCCATACTTATATCAGAAGCAGTTTCCATCCTCCCATCTGTGCCTTGCTTGTGTACACCAGAAGCTTCTGTTAATGTGTTACCAAGTGCATTATACCTTCTGACTTGTACTTTACGTGAGGTGGCCTCAATAAGGGATTCCTCATCACAGAAAGCGGTGTCTGCAGTTTTGCAGGCTCTGAAGCAGCTTACCATGTCACCATTTACACAGCACCAGAAATGTTCAAAGGATTGGATTGACTTGCTCCAAAGGTGCAACTTTTACTTTCTTTCTTATAATACTAACATTGCAAACTTTTACTTTCTTAGATAGAATAATGTTAGGATGAGGTTCCTTACTTGTCTCAAGTCCTATTTTTTTCCACTTCTTCCATTACATTTATACCCTTTATATGTGCTATATAAGTATCCTTTCAGTTTAATAAATGTCCATGTCATTTCAGTGCCAAAGCAAGGGGAGGGGCCCATGCCCCCAGTTTTTTTTATGTCAAAAGTAAAAGCAGACCACTGAATAACCTCTATGTATCCATTTCCCCAATTCAAATTTTACATCTTATATTTTTTTACAGTCATGGGGTGATGCCCCGCTTACATCACACATTTTCTAGTGTAGGATTTTAGTCTGATGAAGTCTCGCTAGTGGACACTGAAAACCAGTTCATTCAATAAACTTACTTAATTGTACAAGATTATTAGTTGTTGCTGCATGCTGCTTACAAGTCATCTTATTTTAAAATTGTCTTGTTTTAAATTGGCCTCTAAGGGAACTCAGATAGTCCATTAACAAACTAATACCCGACTCTGAATCTCTGACAGGTAAAACACTTCCTTGCAGGACAGTCGGTTTTGTTATTCTGTAATTGATGTTGCAACTGTTTTACTTTTTTCAATCTGTATGGCCTTGTTGAGACAGTGTAGGAAATAATTCGCAATATGTGTAAATTACTCAAGCACTGCATTTAAGAAAACAAGAAATCATTCTTCCTTGATTCTTCATTCCAACCTATGGCTAACACTCCCCTAGATACCTTTCATTGAATCAAAACAGTTTTTTCTGTGTAACAGTCAATTCCAATTTTCTGTCTGCAAATATCTACATTATGCCCAGGATAAGAATAGACATTGTAGGGGATGTGGTATATGCTCCATAGGAATTCATAAAGCACACTTGAGTTTATTTCTGTTATCGTAAATTCTCAAATTAGTGCCTGAGGTGCTTATTTCAAATTTAGAAGAAGACAAATTAGGGGCGCTTATTTGAGGGAGGCGCTTAATCTAGCCGGGCACTTATTTAATTTTTCCCAAATTGCGGTCAACTATGACTGTTTGTTATTGTATGTTTATACAGGATCATGGGCACCTAATACAAGTCAGTCACTCAGAAGTCTTAGCAGGATCCTCTCTCTCTTGAAAAACCTCATAATGTAACCCCTTGAGGTGGTCTAGGCCTGCTGCGCAGGGTTGTTTGGGTTTGGGCAATAAATCAGCAAATCTTCACTACCATCCATTGCATCACTGTGCATTGCTTTGATGACTTGATAATCACTTGCTCGTGATTAAACACAACTAATAATATACATCCTTTGGTTTCTTAGTTCTCGTCCATAAAATATTTTTAGCCTTGTTCAGTGTTCCAGATAAGTATGGAGTCTCAGGACTAAAACCTAATAAGGTCAGCTACACGACTCAACAAATTAATAGAAGATTTATAATGATCTGGTGGGAGCATTAGGAATTAATTGACCCATTGGAGTTCTTTATTGATACACTGTCTTGAAAACGTATCTGTACATCCCTGTCTTGAAAACGTATCTGGAATCCTGCTTTTAAAAAATGTTGTTATAGTCAGTAATTGGTTGTCCATGATTAGTCAAGCAGACCTATCCTCAAATGGGAATTTACATTTTTTATTACTACAATCAAAGTAAATATACTTACATCTTGTACAAATGCACTCTGGTGTAGCTGCTTCTCTTCAGAAATAGGGAAAAAGAAAAGGATTAGGATACTACACTGCAAGGCGACAAAATGCAACTGAACACTATTACAACAAAACATTCATTTAAATTTCCCAGGCTACTGCCGGTGTTGTTGAAAATATAATTGAAATACATTGCTGATTTGACAAACACTGATGACTTGCCAAGATCCCTCTTTTAGGCTTTAATCAATCAATGCTTAACACTATTGCTGTTTTAAACCATAGTGCTTTGGCCACAGTCCTGTCAGATGCTAAGGCTAACACAGAATCCACAACATTAAGTGCTGCAGCATCTGAATCACCCAGTATGGATGACTCAGTGGTGATGCTTGCATTAGCCATCTTTATTTTATCAGCACCAAAACAAGTGGTATTGTTATCTGATCTTCAACAACAATGCATCAATGTGTTTACCAGGTGCATCAGATCAACAATACAGGTCTGTTTAAGTGATCTTTTAACCTCTTTTCACACTTTTTTAGATGATCTAGTAAACTTAAAGTGACAAGTTTGCCAGGTGTTTTAAGTAGCTTAGTGGTTAGAGATTCTGACTGGTGTGGAAGGTTTCAGGATTAAACCCTGTTTGGGACTCTGAAACTCTTTTCCATTGTTCCACACTTCAAACATAACTGCTTTAGGTTTTATGAAGGCTGCCTTTAACACTGCAAATTAACAGTGTAATCAGTGTTTACTGTCCAATCTACTGGTGATAATGGTTTCGTATGAAACCTTGTATATTTACTACATTTGCCATGGTTATTTGATCTATGGAGGAGCTTTTATTAAATGAAAAATACAACAAATTGTTCATATTGCTTGACATTGGTAAAAAGTTCCATTTTTCTTTGCATATTACCAACACAGATAGCTCCTTCTGATAACCCTACCCAATTCCAGAACAGCATCGAGATATACCCTATTACAGTATACAACGAGAAAACACTAAGGCACTCTGTCTGACCAAAATGACCAAGAACCTTAATTATATCCCACAGGGCTGTTCATACCAAGATAATTATGTAGCTAAGAAAAGGGAGTACCCTGCCACATAATGGGTTTAATATAAAACTAGCTACATGTAGAATTCGTCAAATGTTAGTTTATAGTGACATTAGTTCCTTATTGCACTGGCTCAACCGTTTTCTTCATCTGTTTCTCTTTAGATTCAGCTTAAGGCTTTACAAACGCTGGAATCTGTCTTCCACTGCAGAGAACGCAGTATTGCCTTTCCCTTCATCAATGCTTTAGCTCCTCACATTGTGATGATTTTGAATGACATGTGTGTCAATAAACCAACTAGCGAGGATCAGTTGACAGTCACTTTAGAGGCCATCAAGATAATGGAGAATTTAGTGGAACTCACAGACAATAATCTAAGTATGTAGAATCCCATTTTGTCTTGTATTCCAAAGCAGAGGTACTTGTAATTATCACTTTGCCCTTTCGCGTTAAGGTGGCCGAACACAGTTTTCGCGCGCGCTTTTGCTGATGCGATTCAGCGCGCACACAAGGGTTGCAAAAACAAACATGTCGTCAATAGAGCGATCATTTTATTTATTCAAAACCCGCATTATCTGCGCTATTTTTGATGGCTTTAGCCTGTTATTACAAGTATAAGTTAGGAAAGGTAACGAAGCAAAGAACCCAGCAATTCTTGGCTTTTCTTTGTTACCGAAAGAGCCCAGTGAAATGCAGCGCATGCGCAGTTGCCCGAAAAATTGAGACCGATTGCTTTTGCAGCATAGTTAGTCCCCCTCCACTAACTATGTTTGCAGAAACCTGCCGATTTCTAACGATCCAGTCGTTAGAATTTTAAGAAATTTGGCAAAACAATAGTTCAGAAACCACGTGAATGATATACCACAAAAAAATCTGAATTTTAACATAGGGAATTTTTAATAATATAGAACATGCAGTGATAACGATTTACGAAGAATTACGAGAATCGCTTATGTCAAAATTTTATGAAAGCAGTGTTGACAGAAGGGATTTAATGTCAATTCGTAGCAAGCAAATGATGAAAAAAATCTAACGACTGGATCTCTTTAAATATAAACAAAAACCATTGCCATAGCAACAGCACACATCTTTGCCAAAATGCGAAAATAAAGTCTTCTGTGGTTAACGTTTACTCTTGCAAAAACGGGCGCCAAAGCATAAATGGCTTAAAAGTAATGGTGAATTAGGCATAGGATCTTGAAAGTTGTGTTCGGCCACCTTAAACTATCTGTCAGGACACTTTCCTTTGCCAGAGATATTTTCTTATTCAGAAGGTCATTGTTGTACATTAATTTCCGCTCACAATGTTGTTAAACCATTGATTCATATATTTAGCTGTGCATCATTAACTTAGATGCTCTAGGGAAGTTAGAAGCTAGAAACTAGCGTTGCTCTCGGCTACATCTTAAGTATCTCTCATACTCCTTCCTTCCTGCTTTCCAAACTTCCCACATGCATGCTAAACCATGAGTCAGTTGTTGTCTTTTGTTTCCTATTACATCATTTTGTAATCTGCTGGCGAGATGTTGTTGGATAATATACCTCCTTGAAATTATGATTATGAAGAGTAAACAAGTGATATCTTTTGAACCCTCTCGTTTATTTTTTTAAACGATGGGTTAAGTCACTTTTGAGGTTGCTACTCTTGGAGTGCCTACTGGTACTAATAAGGTACCTTAAAGAATATCTGAATATAAGATATTTTACTTAGAGTTCTGTTTGCAGACAATGCAGATTCATGATTTTTGAGGAGGTTCTATCTTTCCAGATGTCAACAACGTTTTGCTTGCTTGTTTCAGGGGTTCATATGCTTGGGTTACTAGTACCAATCCTGGTATCTTTACTGTCAGACAGTTCTTCCCTGCCTAAAGGAAGCAGAATAACCAAGAATCTTCATGAACAGGCTCTTCAGAAACTCATGAAAATTGGGCCCAAATACCCAGAGCCATTCAGAACAGTGATAGGCTCATCGCCTGATTTGAAGTCACGGCTAGAAGGTGCAGTCAGGGCCAGTCAAGTATCAGCCAAGCAGAAGCAGCCTGCTGCCCAGCCTAAAGTGACCCCTTCACAGCCATCTATTAAGCTGCGTATGGACTTCAGCAACTACAAATAGCACTCCTGTTTGGGAATGGGGTGAAATACTTGACCATTAAATGACTTAATATCAATGTCAGACAATGATGCGATCGAGAAATCTAATACTCTATAAAGAATATACCAATGTAGCAAAATTAAAATTACTGCTTGGTTTTATACAATCACAACCTTGCAAGCAACTTTATAAATAATTATTATCTAAAATTCACATTTTTGTTCTGTCTCAGAGAGAAAATTTACAACCATCTTACGGTTGCCAAATACATAATATTTTACATAAATTATTCATAAGGAGTTAAAACTGAAAACACAGAAATTGGGATAGAAATTAGAATTTCTTTCTTCATCATTCCACCAAGGGCCGAATCGCATTAGAGCCAGACATTTAAAATGCTCCGCAGCAAAACTCCACATAATTCGGCCGAAGTTTGTCTTCTGACAATTTGACTGTTGTCCACGCTGTTTCTGTTGTCGCAGAAATTGTAATGCAACCCGTGGAGGAACGCCCCCTTGCAGCCTGCCGACAAACACTACCGCTTTGGTTACGCTACATCGACGATACTTTTACCGCCGTTCACAAAGACGAAATTGACGCTTTCCACGACCGCCTTAACGAACAGAACGCCGACACCCAGTTTACCAAAGAAACCGAACTTCCTTTTTCTAGACTGTTTGGTAAGCCGCGACAACAACGAACTACGAACGACAGTGTACGGAAAACCGACGCATACCGACAGACTACTCGACCAATCATCCTACAACCCAACCTCACACAAAGCCACAAACTCTGACGAGACGAGCGCAACTTTCGTCACAGCTTACGTGACGAAAACAAATACCTTGAACGTGTTTTTCACAAGAACAATTACAAAGCTGACTTTATTAAACGAGACATTTACCGACCTTCCGAAGCTCTCGAAAAGAACAGGAATCCCACACCTGTTAGTACAGTGTCTATACCTTACATGAAGGGCACCTCTGAAACCATCTCACGGATCCTACAGCCCTGCAACATCCGTGTAGCCCACACTTGCTGACCAACGGACAAACCCAACAAATTTACAAGATCAAATGCTCCGACTGCCGGGCTTCCTACATTGGTGAGACTGGCGGAAACCTTAACACGAGACTGACTGAACACAAACGAGCCACGAAAAATGGTAATCCTAACAATCACATCGCTTTACATCATCAACTGACTAAGCCCAATGCTTAACCTACAGTACGAACTATTTACAACGACTGACTCTGGAAAGCTGGTACACTAGCTTAGAAAAAACGCCTCTTAACAGATGTCAACCACGGCGCCTTACAAACGACTTATCAAACAGACAAACGGACTTCTAACAGACCGACTTAATTTGACTAACAATACACGGACGTCCAACCGACGACAATAGACGGATCGAAACCGACCTATGACTGATGACAAACTTTACACGAGTCTTTCAGCCAATACCATCGTGGCTAAACTGACCAATCAGTTTCAACGGACCAGACATCATCGCCTGACAAACACTATTCACTTGACTCTGAAGATGACTTCGGCTCAGGTTGTCACAACTCCAGTCACCAACAACAGTCCTTTTAAGAACTACTCTCACCGGCACGATCACACTATACGAACTACTCCTGGTATCATTTACAATAAACTGTATAAATTAAAACTTAACATGCATAAATTAGCATCGTTACTCTCTAGGCTCCTCTTGCGTCCTTTCCCCTTTTCTCTTCCCTTTTTCCTCTCGCTCCTGCTCATGACTTTGATTCCTATCGCTGGAAGGGCTTCCTCTGCCTGATCCGAGGTGTATCTCTCTTCTTCGTCGACAGCAGGCAAGTCGGGCAAGTTCTCCTTGTTTTTCTCGGCTGCATTTGCAATTTCCCGCACGTGCTTCAGAGTAACGACATCTTGACAATTTGACAATTCTTGCATCACTACAAAAACATGCTGATTTAATATCTATTTTTTTGCTTTTTGATAGAGGGGCTAGGTTCTTATTCTCTTTAGGCCCTCAGGTTAACCACCCTCCCCTCCCAACATGACTCATCCGAAACTTGTCATGACGCACTATGAAGCACTCTTTGGTCAATGTGATGGCAATTCGTTGTCCAAACATATTTAAGGAATAAGAAAATAAGTCAGAAGAAAGATGAACATGGGTTGATCGTAATGTACTCTGACGGCGCTGTTGGGCTTTTTAGTGGAATGAACCCGGGGGAATGAAGAGGTGATTCTGTAACAGGCTTACCTACTAGTATAACGACTCATTAAAAGAGAGAACCTCATAAATAAAAATGTCAGTAAAAGGGCCCTAAGTCGCTAATTAGTCGCAAACGAAACCGAGAAACTGACTTCTTACAGACCAACCTAATTTGACTAACAATAAACAGACCTCTAACCGACTAGATGGATCAAAACCGACCTATGGCGGATGAAAGACTTTACACGAGTCTTTCAGCCAATACCATCATTGCTAAACTGACCAATCAGTTTCAACAGATCAGACTTATAACATTATCGCCTGACAAACACTAGTCACTTGACTCTGAAGATGACTTCAGGTTGTTGAAACGTCAGTCACCAACAGCAGTTTTTTTTCAGAACTTCCCCCACCCGGATGATCGCACTTGTTTTGAACACGTACTAATTTGCAGTGCTTTCCGTTTATGCTTAGTTCTTAGCATTCAGTTCTACGCAAATCCGTAAGGAACAGGAACGTTTGTATTGGTCCGGGGACAAAAAAAATATATCAGCTTTCAAAGAAAAATAAAATCATTTGTTTCTTCTTTTTTCGCTTCGTTCATTATCCTCAAGATGTTTTGTTACGTTTGTTAACCGCAGTATTAGAAAGTAACACAAATGGATTGGTGCATGTAAACTAGAGTAAAGCCTATAGGCAGTGCCGAATCTGAGTCGCGTCGATCCCTACGAAGATCTATCATGTACTTTCTGAAAACGGCATTTTCGCTTCTGAATAAGTTATTATCGGACGTACAAGTATCTATAAGGCTTTTTGCAAAGGTTTGAAAAGATCTACTCTAAGGGGATGAAATTTTCAAACTTTCAGTAGCCGTATGTCATTTGTGTCCATCACTTTTGACGCTGCCATGTGGAAAACATGAAATTCCATGTGCGTTTTTTCGGCCAAATATCAACTTTTTGACATAATTGTTTTTTTCCTCATCTAATTGCGGAAATTTCATAAACATTCCGGCTTTGTTTTGTGTTTATTTCCATTGTTTCTTTACTTCTTTTAAGAAATCGTGATATAGATAAGTGGAGATAGTAGAGCTAAGATGGCGGATCAAATGACGTCCTCTGACGTTGTAAGACGTCATTACCAGCAAAAATGGTATCATCTTGTAGAACACTCTTAAGGCTATATAATCAATGCATATGTATTTCGCGGCCTCCCAATAGGAGGGTTCCATCCATGCAGATATTCGCATACGGCAAACAGTGTTTTTATTCTTTCATGTAACTCTATAGAAAAATTAACTGCCTGACGAGTGCATTGCACGTTAAATTTCACGCGAAAAACGATTCGTGATTCGTGCGATATCAGTATTTCAAGTGAAATTTAACGTGGAATTCACTCGTCAGGCAGTGAATTTTTCTTGAATCGCATAGCTAAAGCCACCTGAGCAAAACCAAACGTTTTCTATTTTGTTAGCCGCTCCAGTGCGCAAACAAAGGAAACCCTTTAAAAAAAACAATGTGTTTTCTTGCGACTTTTACGGGTGAGTGGTTTCCTCAAATGTTCTAAAAATTTCGACATTTGGCAAACATTCGTTTTCTGTAAATTCCTTCATTTCCAAGGTGTTTTTCCTAGCACGAGCTGCATTTTTGTTTTCACGATAACTGCTTTTTGCTCGAGACTCGCGTCAACAATATCGTTTCATGCACAAGTGCAATTCCACGCTAAATACCCTCTCTTCAATAGCCAATGAGACCGCGACTTTACCTTAAGCTATGCGATTCTATGTAATACACCTCAAAAATCAAGAGATGAAAATTGAATTAAAGTACCACTGAAACTTCACATTGCTTTTCGTCCAGTGATTTCACAGCGTTGGTAGTTACAGTTGAACATTGGTTTGTTTCTTTACACAGACATTGTTTTAACATCTTAGATTATTACTATTAGTAGTTGCAGAGGTCTCTTACTACATGATGTTATTATAATGATCTTGGGGATGGATTAATGGATCGATCTAGTCAATTGTGTAATAATTTTATGAAAAGACTATTTTTGGAGCTTACAGCTAAGAGATTAAATGATCCTGTAGCCACTTTAAGAGGATTCTTGAAAATAAATATGACACTGAAAACAACAGTGCATTTAAATCTAATAAAGTTGTCTCTTTTAGCAAACAATACAAAGTTTAGGAGAGTTGTCCTCAAGTGACCATAGGAAATACCTTGCCTTAATTGAGATATTTTAAGTTAATTATTGTTAGTTACCAGGTACACAAAAACAAATTGCAACATGTATGCAAGAACTAAAAAGTGCAAAAAAAACTACAGTGCAACAGAAGGGCACTGAACAGGTTTTCTCTGTCACCTCAAGCCACTCAGTTTCTGGTCTGCATGGCAGGCATTCAAAGTGGAAGGAAAGGAGAAAACTAGAAGCACAATGGGTGATTGGTGGGGGGGGGGCAGATGGTAGGAAACAGCTGCAAGCCCACCAATGTTTTGTCATTTTGCCCCCTATGCAGAATTCAGAAAACTCTATGCAGGCTACTCAGTTGCAAGCCCAGAGCTTCAAACACCTACACCAACCAAGTAC
>Ga0126337_10001466_pt1 | contig 14303 bp, 11 predicted proteins | sample DipCmetagenome_FD_92527 | JGI IMG/M metagenome (GOLD analysis project Ga0126337, IMG submission 92527) | Coral microbial communities from La Bocana,Puerto Morelos, Mexico - Diploria C A metagenome | ecosystem: Host-associated > Invertebrates > Cnidaria > Coral | place: La Bocana,Puerto Morelos... | reverse complement strand
TTCTTGCAAGTCAAACCTGTAACATGTTTTTGTTTGTTTGTTTTTTTTTCGCCTTCAGAGAGTTGCTTCCACAAACGACAACATTGACATTGTTGAATCAGCACAGAGTTTCTTGGAGCATTACATTGGAAGTGCCATAAGCCTGGTTTTACATTCCGGTAAGTTGATTAAGACCATGAATGAATCGAGGTAGTGTTTGAATAATATAGCTACAGACTGGTATAGTACATTGAACTGAACATGTTCACTATACGGACCACCATTCTATGGGTTTGTTTAGAAAGGATTTCCTAGAGCGGTTTAATGTACAATGTATGCAACAACCATTAGTATGTAACACCAAAAATAATGGCCCTGATTACACGTTGACATTTTTAGCGGGTGCCAGACAAAGCAGTTAGCGGGCTGTATTACTAGAGAGCCCTAGAAGCTAGCAGATCGCCTCCCGTGCTTCTTCATTAGGGAGTTTTACAATGTAGCAATGACGACGGCGACGCCGAGCACGACTCCTTGTAAAAAAAAAAGTATAAATATTTTACCCCCGCATGTCGCAACTGTGTAGATCTGTTCAGTGCGCATATTGGTTTTAAAACTTGCTCAGGCTAAATATGTAATGACAGCGTTCAATTCAAAAGGAAGACACGAAATATTTGTCATTGTGGTAAACGTTCTCCAAAATACGCAGGACTTTGTCATTTCACGTTGTTCTTTTGCAGAAGATGGCAAAACCACTGTTTATCTCATTAAACCTATTGTTTGGTGATGTTCTCGTCGCCGTCGCCGTAGTGGTTTGCTAAAACTCCCTATTATTTCATGTATGGTCGTGAAAGATGGTCTTGACAATCCCACTGGATCTTGAAATTTTTCGTCGAGGCTTCTTTAACTTGCGTACACATCTATCTATGTTTCTTTTACTCGTATTTCTGGTAATTGTAAAGTTTATTTCATTTCTTAGTAATCGCGCATTCACTTTCTTTATTTCACTCGTGAACAGATTTAGTGCTCCTCTTACAGCACTTCATGTCGTTTTTGTTCTTACAACTTCTCTCTAGTGTAGTGTCATTGGAATATTGTGCTAATAACAGTCACTGTTGGGAGTGTTACGTTTGTTAATTGTAATCGTTTCTACTGTTAACAGAACGCGAACCGAGGTTTGCAGAGTATTTTCAAGGCCACATGAAAGACATAGCGGCAGAATTCTTCACAATGCTGGTCTTCAGCTACAGGGATGGAATGGATGGAGTGGAGCAAGTTATCAGGAATAGATTGGTAAATAAATTGCAATATTTAGAGTAGCCTGCGAGCAGTTGGGGCACAAGAGCGAGCCTCTTTACCAGACTCCACCCCGCTTGATAGCTTTGTTCTTCGCCAATCGCTCGTGTGACTCAAAGACGAGCCTGTGAGCAGGTTATAGTTTAAGAGGCTCTAACTGATTTTTATGTGAGTCCTCTATCAAGGACGAAATAGAATTTGGAAGTGTTCGTTTATGTGGAGGGAGGAAAACCTGAGTACCTAAAGGAAAACGAGAAGTAGCAACAAACTTAACCCACACATGGCACCAGTTGGGAATCAAACGCGGGCCACGCTTGAAGAAGGCGAGCGCTCTCATCGCTACGCCATCCCTGCTTCACTAAGATTAATCCCTGCGTCACCACTAATGGATATAAGAGGCAATATGGACGATTACAAATTACTAGTTTAAACTTAGGAAGCGTGAGAAATAACCGATCGTTTGTTTTTGAAGTTGATAAAAGCGTTAAAGCACCCCTTCTCGCCCTGTCCATGAACTGGCAAAATGTTTTCATGTTCCAGTTCTAAAGTGTTGCAACACGATGTACAAACTTTGTGGGTTTTTTTTTTTACCTATCACGAAATTCTCAGAACCAACATCAAAACAACTTTGCGGCAATAAGGAAGGGGATTTTAGAACTCAAATGGTGATAGATTTCTGTTATTGTGAACTTGCAGCCACAGTCAAGCTTAACAGCAGACATGAGTGAACAGTCACGAGAAGTGTTCGTGCAGCTACTACTTAGGAACATTCGACAGATGTACTACAGCAGAGCTTACTGTGAACCACGACTACAGCGCTTTATGATACGCGCTAAGCCACCCCAGCCGCCTTCTCAATCACAAGCTGCTTCACAGCCTAAAGCCTCTACAGAGCCACAAGCTCCTTCGAGACCCGCCACTGAGGAAAGCGTAGCAGCCGATGGACAGGTTAAGTTTTGTGCTTCGAATGTCTTGAGCCAGCTTAGATGCATGGTTATTCACCCTCTCCCTGTCTCACTGCACTTGTTCGCGTTAAAAAGTAATTTTAAAATTTACCAGAATTTCCCTATTGGAGCACGCTTACCATTAATTTGCATTGATACATCAGGGTGTAGACGACGAAATGGACAGTCCTGACTCTGATGACTCGGAGACTTTTACTACTCCCCCCGGATCAGTGACAGCTGGAATTGATTCAGACAGGCTGCAGACAGAGTGTCCGGATGGGGTGGAGGCTATGGAGGATGAAGACAAGGATGACGAGTGGAAGTCCATCATGCCTGAGGTATGAAGCTTTGGTTATTTAGTTTCATTCGTATCGTTACGTCGTGCACAAGTCTCAATTTATGTCGGATTGTTAACAAGGAGGGAAAATTTTTGTCTTGTAGGAATGGATCCCTGTTATCACAACAGATATTGTACGGCAGAGAAGAATGCCACCCCAGGCGCCTTTTAGTGACGCTTACATCAATGGACTGCCACCCAAGAGGCGTAAGGTATGTTTTGAGCCTTTAGCTCCAACTCTATCAGTTTATACATTTGGTTTTTTACATGTGTTGCATTTGACCACAAAAGTTAAAGAATTTTAATCTTTCTCTTGGTGAAATTGTGACCTTCACTTCATGTCATCCTGCACGGGATGACTACTTCATGTAAGCACTTACCATTTGATCATGTGTTTAGATGGTAGATCAGCGAGGCATCACTCCAAGTGAAGACAGCATTGGTGACGCACTAAAGCATGCTGCAGCTGCCACAGGAGCCACGCCCCTTACTAGTCTGGAAGGTTAGTTGATTTTTTATAGCTGGTTTAGAAAATACGGAAATTTTCAGTTTCAGTTTTACACATCCACAGCTTAACAAATGGATTTCATATTGTGGTGTGTCTGTTGAGTAATAGATCACAGATGACGTCAAAATGTGGTAAGAGCAAAAAAGTGGCACACGAGGCGAAAGCAGTGTGTCGCTGATGTTCTTGAAATACGTATGGGTCTTGAGAAACTTTGCAATCAATGGAAGACAGTTCATTGCTCCTTCTCAATGGATCTGCGCTGTTTGTTTAAAGCGTTTATTTACTAACTGCCGTAGTTAGAAATGACTTATTGAGAATTGATGCTGATGTGATCCAATTTATCTCATCCCTTTGCAGATCTTTCCAAAGCCGCCAAGGGAAATCGCAAACTCCACGGAGCGTACCGCAGAGAGATTAAAAAAGAAGTCAAGACAAGGCTGGAAAAAGACACCGACTACCGTCCAGATAAATTTCCTCAGACCAGAGACTATTTTGACAAAGACACGCAGAGGAAGTAGAGCTGTGCGATCAGCGGGCCAAACATAGAACTACATGAATGTACTCTGCCGCGGGCGGAATTGGTCATCTTAGTTTGACCACTCTTCAGCGCGACTTCGCATTTCGCAGAAGAGGCTTTTCGTATTGAAGTTGAAAATCGTTAATGAAGGTGCTTTCTCAAGCGTGCCTGATGGACCTTCAATCTTTGTGAGAACGAGAGCTGTGTTGTTGGACAAGTTCAGAACTTGCACAGATTTATGAGTCAACGTTTTCAAATTTTGTTTTGCTTTCTCTGTGTCTTTCTTTTTCTTTCTTTTCTTTTTCTTTTCCTTTTTTTAGTGTTTTTAAAGGAAACTTTTCGCGTCAGATCTTTCCTAGCCTTAATCCTAAAGGTTTGGTAGGTATTCGAAATATTGAATCTTGAATGGCGAAAATCCAAGAAATGAATAGTACTTGTAATTAGACGCCGTGCACATCTATCGTATTAACCAAGCATGAGGTCCGTACTGATAGAATATCGGCCCTTGAGGTCCATGCAAAAAGGTTGATTGTTTCCCAGTACCGTCCCAGCTAAACCTGTAGTAAATACGAAATCTGTTACACGAGTGAAAAATAATGTTTAGAAAAAATTTCACGATGACAGTACCTTTAATGTCAAAACAAGTTTTTCAAATACGTAAGCCTTAAAGCTACCAGAAAATCTTTAAGAATGATCGTACGGGATCTTTCAGGACAATAGAGCAATCTGGTTGGTTGATTTCAGTTATGTTTGACTGCTGAACTAACTCAGTAGGGTAATTCTTCTCTCGAGCTTGTCTCAACCCGTTTTTGAAGGGAAGGTCGTAGGTGAAGATATTTTCTTGTTAGGTTTCGGTGTAATGCGACTTCCAGTGGAAATTATTAGTTTGTTATCGGTAGACTATTGGACAATTGTAAGGTGTTTTGACTCCTAATGTATGACCGTTCGAATGAAGCTATCGAAATTGTTTCTAGTGTTATTCTGCATGAAAGTTAGTCTTTTAACAATTTTTTTTGGAACCTTGGCATTCTTCGGAGCAAAAGGCAATGTGTGTCATAGCTCTGTTTTACGAAGCGCGCAAGTGTTTGTTGTAACTGAATGTTTTAGCAATGAAAACTGATGTCTGAGAAGACAAAGAGAAAGGGAAAACAGTTATTGTTAGGCCTGCAGCTACGCAGAGCATAGTTCGTTTTCTCAAATCCCAGGCCTGCGTTACACAGGGAAGTAACCGTTGTTAATTAATCAGTCAGGACTTGTGACTAAGAACTGTATATCGCTCGCGAAGAGGGTTAGAAGTATGTGCTAGAAAAGTTCTACTACTACAATGGACTCTGCTAGATAAAAACGGAAACGGCAAATAAATCACTACCACAGTCATATTTGTTTTCTTTTAGTTGTACGATATGAACTCTGTTTGGGGAGGGGGGTACACTGTTTATTGTGAACGTGCGCGGTCATCGAGTGGGAGTCTGTAGGGTTTGTGACAAAACGGTGAATCAGACTGGGGAGAGCGCCCATGGAAACGCGAACAATGACTTTTGCAGTCTATGGGGGAAGTTCCATCGTATTATTTAGAGGGCGAGGCCTAGACGCGAGAAACAGCACTTGAAGCAGAAGTCAAATGGTGCGTGATAGTTGATTCTCCCGTTACTATCAGCAATTATCATATGCGTGGCGAAAAGTGGGAGTACCGGCTATCATCGACTATACGGGAGACTGACAGGGACTGATAGTCGATGAAAAAGTGTACGATAAACAAAAGCGCGTGCTACAGCTATCATCGACAATCACACACCGTTTGACCAGGGCCTAGGAGAAGGAACATTAACCAATGGGAGCAATAAACAATGGGGCATTTTCGGGTTGCCTTTTGCCTCTGTGTGAAAACGAGGCTGAATCCCATTCACATGAAAGTGAGTTCCGCCTACAGATTTATACTCGTGGAACTCCAAGTTTTGCACGAGACTCGTTTTGAAACAGAGGCACAAGGTAACTCGGGAATGGCCCATTGTGGCGAGACTCGTTACTTATTCTCAGACTTCACTTCTCTTACTTGGTGAGTTCAAGGTGGAGGAAGACGAACGCTAAACGCGATTTAATACTCCTAGTCGTTTTGAAAACGGAGCCAATTGCAAACGCCTCTTGGGTTCAGTTCTTTGATATTTAGAATGTATGCACAAACAAACTACTCATTTTATACAGTTAACTGCAACTCAGGACTGCTCGCTTTACTTCCTACACACATTTTCTGGTTTCGATAAATAACACAAGGTTCGACCTAGTTGATGATTTTTCTAAATTCGTTTCACCTTGAGTTATCGTTAGGAGATTCTAGATGATCACCGCTGTAAGGGTGTAAAATGTCGTAAAAGCTGATATCAACTAAAAATAGTGTTCACTATAGCTGCCCCCGCTATTGATATCCTGTTTATTGGATGTGTATTGAATATATACAGAGATTACGTATACAACTGCTGAGAAATTAACCTTTAAAGCCTTCTATTGACCTTCAAATGCTGCAAGATGCTACTAGAAGATGGCGAAGCTCAAAGGCGACAGAACAAACGCGAATTCGTAGATGCAAGACCTTCTAATGCTGCAAGATGTTGCTAGAAGACGAACGTGACGAAACGCAACCTCGATGTTGCAAGTACCCGACACCACTGTGCGTGCATGCTAAAATATTACCCGAGACGGCCGTGCGCGCCTAGTTTCGTCAAATCGAGAATGCTTCGCCCATTACAAACACATTTCTTACTTTTTCAACAAACATTCATTTGTTCTTGTATGTATACACCCGGGGACTCCTAGGGTGCCTCCTCGGATTTTGGCTTCTGGGCCAAAACCCTGCGGGGGCAATAACCACGCGGGAGAGTCGTACTAGCAGTACTGGAAAAATATAGGCCCGAGGACTTGACAGTACCCATTACAGGCCCGAGCAAGCTTGGTGTAAAATAAGAGATTTATTATACGACTGGAGAAAGCTTCGATTGCTTTCCACAAATTTCGTGCAACATTATGTGGGACATCAACAGGATAACAAGGACCCGAGTCTAAGAGCCTAATATGTTTACCATTACGGTAGATAAAATCTGCTTTCAGTTTAATTCATAAGATCCTCTCAGTTCATTCGTGAATGAAAACCAAAACTTAACCTACATAGCTTGGCGGTTTAAGTAATTTTTTGAGTAATTGGATCGCGAGCGCACAGAGCGGCGAAGCCGCGAGAAACTCTCCCAGGCTCCTCGCGGCTTCAGCGCTGGTTTACAAGGCTTTGCCGCTTTCTCAACGCGCTAAAATGGCTTACACTGCCAAGTTACGCAGGCTAAACAAAACTCAACACACAGACGCCTTCAATTCTTACTAAAGTATTTATCTAAGTCGACACCTAAGAACTCTATAGCTAAACTAGACCGTGTCTACTCGTTAACATAATCTTATACTTTTACATTATAAATTAACATCTCGAGTGATATTTTCTATTCGATCTGTTCTCGATAATGGAGCTGAGATAATTTTGGAGACGACTTAGTTTACTTTCGCTTCTTTTTGTAATTCCAAATGTTTTCATCTTATCAGCTTTGTCCCATGCAAAATTGCGTTATGTTTGCATAACGTGGACAGCTGAATAAAGGCAAACAAAAGAGCTGAAAGTATCGTTTTTAAACACTAACTGAAAGAGATGCTGAAAAAACGTCTTGCAGCGGAGTGTTCCGCATATTTTGTGAAATGTTACGGAAAGTTCTAGCATGCTGTTTAGTATCTTCAGATCACACCGCGAGACACCTCTTCTGAAGGTATAAAGACAGTGTTAAAAACAATAATTATTTCGTTCGGATTTCACCTTATTAGGAGTAAATAATTTCTGTTCATTTCTATTAACAAAGACGAGCTTGATGGCCTGATTAACAACACATGAATTATTTAATATTTTAAAGCAATAAAAAATTGGCGAAGTTTTAGACCGTCTCATCAAACTATTTTTCCCTTTTAACATTTTCAACTTTGCTTTTTCTTTGCCTTAATTTGTTAGGTAACGTTTTTTTTTTGGATATCCGGGCCTCTTAGGTTTATTACATTTGCTTAAGTGCTCAAGAAATTAAGGTTGCAAGATGCCTTCTACATCTTTATCAACACTTGCTTAATTAAAAAGTTTATTCCAACGGTACACATATATAATTCATCAAGAAACAAACCTGAGACGATTAACTTTTAATAAGTCAAGTACCCATTAGTTTTCACGAGTTTTCATTAATTTGTCCAATGAGATCATTCTTAAAATTAACAAAAAGAGAACTTAACCAATAATGAGGACGTGAATTCTGGTTCCATTTCACAGCTAAGCTACCTGACATAAGAGCTTAAATAAATTAGTGCAAATGAATTTATGAAAGATCATATATTTGAACTGCGGATGACTTAAATGACTTAGTGTTATCAAAATCACACTAATCAAGTGCGTGAAACCTTAAGACTGAAGGACTGCCGGTTAATGACTACTGCGGCAACTTTGATCAGATTGGCTTGAGTTATTTCTGTTCGTTGATGGAAGGAAGAATTTATATTAAGAGTGGAATCAGTTGCCTCTGCTTTTGGCTGTGTTTCTTTCACCTTGTCTCCACTGAAGGTAATCTACCGTCACTGTGGCTTCTGAACTAGGTAGTGAATGTGTGCGACTGCAAAATTACGGAGATTTTGTTTCTCGTAAATATTTCAACAGAAAAAAAAATAATTTCGGTTTTGGCTTTGTTTTTTTGTACGATCGCCGTGCCTCAATGAGGCTTTTTTTATATTCCTGTCTTTTGCAAGTGAATATATGAAGATCATTCAGGCCTTTACATCGCTTGTTTACTGATATAATTCTTCTATAGCTAGCTTTACGTATAAACTCGGTCTGGCTTATTGAATTATAGAAGAATGAGAAGCCAGGGTTTGTTGGCAGCTATGGTAAGCTATTCAGGATGGTAACAATTTAAGTAACAACTAGAATTAATTTTATTGCTGTCACAGAAATTTTTGAGCCATTGCTAGACCGTCAGAGATAATTACATAACTAACACAATTTCTGTGACAAATTGGACGCAGTGTCAGGAAAAACATGTATATCGCTTAATTAAGTAAATTTTAAGCAAGGAAGGGAGAAGCGGTAAATATCTAAGTTTGTCAGAGGGTTACTTTAAATATCTGTTTAAAAGGAGTTGGCAATTGCCGACAATAGGATATATAAGACACCTTGCATTGGGTAGAAAATTTTGATACCGAAAACAAAGAATCCAAATGACAGCAAGCTCTTCTATCTGCAGCAGTAGTAAGACCAGGAGCAGTAAACGACGTCATGTCCAGAATTGTGCTTATATCATTTGTTTAACAGATCGCTGTCGAACTGTTCAGTTCAAAAAGGTTTATCCAGATAGCTATTTTAACAAAAGCATCATCAAGATCTCAAGTGTACAGAGCGAAGAAAACTGTCAACTCGAATGTTATTTTCACGCTGCCTGCAAGTCATACAATCTTGGTCCACCGACTGAACAAGGGCGTGTCTGCGAACTAAGCAGTTCTCGTCATATTTTTCATTCGGATCATCTTATCAAACGTTCCAATTTCATTTATGTTCCATCTGTGGTAAGTTCTTAGTCTTTAGTGAACATTAGCTCTGAGGTACTCGCCAATGAAGTAAACCAAACCAAGCTTATTGAAATTTCATTTATAGAGTAAAGAAGATGGTTGTTTTCATTTTGTCATTTGTCGTCTCTAAAACATAATCAGAACATGCAAGGCAAATTCGAATGTTCAGGATGTCCCAACTTTATTAAATATGGCGACACTGAAATCAGGAAATCTTGGTAACTATACACGGCATTAGAGATTATGTTATTTTATTTAGAAGATTCACACCGTGGTGTTGCCATGGTTACTCGTTTCTTTTCTTGGATAGGACTTGTGCCAGCCTCCATGCCCCGACAACAAAAACTGTTTTCCCGATGGTGAGGGATATTCCTGTTTCTGCACGGATCCCGGCTTTAAAGGAAGGGCATGCGATGAAGGTATATTATATAGCTAAGACTGTGGACGCCTTTAGTGCGAGGCCTGGAGACGAAACCCTTTGTAAACCGCGATCGGATCTTCGGAGATTTTTTCCGAATTTAGGACGTCGCAAATATCCGATCCAATTTGGACACTTAAAATTCAAAATGGCTTCCAAATAGCAAAAGGCGTTGGCAGTGTAGGAAAGTATGATACCACACACCAAGAAGGGCTGCTACATATTTCGTGAAATTAATAATCGTAATTTGATGTCTGTTATAGAGATTATTGAATGTGATACGCATGACTGTGGTGAAAATGGGCAGTGCACAAATAACGCAGGCTCGTTTACATGCACCTGTGAAGAAGGCTTTGAAGGAGACGGAAAAACTTGTCAAGGTAATAACCGATTGATAGTAGCTACTTATTAAACCAGAGTGAGGTCTTTTTCCCTAAAGAGGGAAAGTTCGAAGTTAATAATTTGCTTATTATATGGCTCTTTGCGCTGCTTTTGCAAGCCCGTAATCGGCGCATGGGCGAATAATGCCCTAGAATCAACCAATCAGAGTGCGCGTTATACCAGCTACAAACACAAGCCACGTAAAAAATACGAAGTAATAATGCTGATATTCTATTGGTTATTCTATGATCACTTCAGTGTGATCGACCCGGTTCTTAGCTGTTTTGTGTATCACGAGATTCGTTTTGTTATTAATATTTTACGTCCTTAATTAAATACAAAGATATAGATGAATGCTCAAATGGTCAGCACGACTGTGATGTCACTGCCACTTGCCAGAATACCGTCGGCAATTTCACGTGTTTGTGTCTTCATGGGCAAGTATCAGATGGAAAAGCATGCGCTGGTAAGATAACTTTCTTACATGTAACATAAGATTCTTTCTGTTGATGGCAGAATTATATCGGCTGCTTTTTCACAATTGTAACTTCCAGTTTCCTAGTAACATCCCCGTCAAAACCTTCGAGTCAGAGAATGTGCAACCAAAATGAAGCCCAAACTTTTTTCCACTCGCCAAACCAATTAGAGGGTTGGGTGTGGTCGCGGGACAAACTCTACCCTTTCAGTGAACAGTAAGAGGGTGAGGGGGAGGGGGGGTGGGGCTGGGTGGGTTAGATAGGAGGGAGAGAGGCGGTTGATTACCAAAGCCGGCTACCTTTCTATAGTACACCCCGCCAGAAAATAATGCCTACTGATTGGTTAAATTAGTTTGTATGCCTGGGTTTCCCAACTAGTACAACTTACGCCAAGGAACCGACATTTTAAGGAACAGACCAATCCGTTGGATGTATCTGGCTTCAAAATACCAACCGTGTCAAATAAATTAATCTTTCTGATTTTGCATTTTTTCGTAATTTTATTCTTTACTTTGTTTACGTTTTTTAGACTTTCCTTACCGCTGGACGTTCAATGGTACAGATAGGTTTCTCGCGTAAGTACCTTTAGATTTTTTCGTAATTCCAGCATCTCTAAAGCGTAGTTGTGCTTCTGAAAATATTCGGTGACAGTCGGTCACCTTAAATGTACTTAGGCGGTCCAATCACTGCCACACTAAATATATTGATGACGTAAAGATGTTAGATATAACCTTGTTTTAGTTTTTAACGCTAGTTTATGCTACAATAAAGTGGTCAGCTTAAATATTGCCTTAAAATCCCCCTCATGACTCTTGGAGATCAAATAGTTCTGTGCTCTTCTTTCGACATGGGTGACGAGAAAATTATTTTTGGTTTTAGCCTTCGAGGAGCTGCGAAATTTGATGAGCAAGATGGTGAAACTGTGCTGTACCTGGATGGATCTCCAGGCACGTATGCTGAGACGCCCGCCTTGCCGTTTCAGCAAACGGACCTGACCATTGCAGTTTGGATCAAACGATTCCCGTCACCAACCAGAAGGCAAATGATTTTCGGCGATTGGTCTCCACCTTTTCAGTTCCGATTCGACGTAATGACAGATGGTCGCTTATGCGTGGATATAAGAAGAGAATCTTCTGCCGTGGACGGTCTCCTTAACTTTTGCACTCCCTGGGTGTAAGTGTGTTGAATAGCAAGTGTGCCAGTCACGTAATCTGCACGTGCATGCCAATAGAAAGAGAACAAAAACTATTAACAAACTAGCAAGTACTATTCTATTTCTCAGTTTGAGACTGTTTTTCCTTTCATGTCTTGAACCACTGGAGATAAAGCCTTTAAAGCTCGGAAATTGAAACACCTTCCCAGCAAACGATTCCAGCGGAGGTCATCAACAATTTTTTATTGGCTTTGTTTCGTCCAGCTCTAAGGCTCTTGTTCCAGCACTAAAGAAACGATCTCCTAAACTTTTTTATTAATTGTCCTTTAAAATCCTTAACGCACTACCTGAGGCTGGTTTCCTTTTGTTTAGTCCTTAACGTAAAAACAAAAATACACTATTTTTACATGGAGTACTATGATAACAAATTTTGTAAAGTACAACCACTTATTAATCAACATAGTACTCTTTTTTACCTTAGTATTCAACATTCCCACTTTTTCTTTAGCAATATCGTCCCAACAAACGCATGGAGTCACGTGGTATTCACGTGGGATCGTGCTGAGCTTGCTGGCAGACTGTATATAAATGGAGTGAGCTTAAGGAGTGCATTCGCCGATACCAGCATCGAGCCGACTGTGGATCTAAGGCATTCAGGGCATCAAGTATACGACATTGGACTGAAAAGGGACAATGGCGAAACCAGTCACGTGTACCTCAGTGATCTCAGGGTCTATAATCGTCAGCTATTAGACACTGAAATAAAAAATGACTTGATTCTAAACCATCCGCTGAAATCTCAAATAATATGAACGTGTTAACAAGGCTCAATTTATACAAGATAATTCCTACTTCGTCGCCAAAAGTAAAAAAAGCGACAATTAAGAGGATGGTGCTTAATTTTGCAGTTCATGTAACAGTCCAAGGGAAAACTAAACCTATTTAACTTGAAGAAAGCGAGCACAAATTTCATCGAAGCTAGGATCAAGCCTTTGATGAACTAGCTTGTTCGTATTTGAGTCATGCACATGCACTGATAGTATAATCCCTGTAAATGAAAGTCAACGATTTTTTTCTGAAGGATGATTTTTCCCCATATTACAGCACATGAGAAAAAAATTAAAAGGATGCTCTCCCTTCAGGCGCTGCTCCCTTCATATTAAAAAAAACGTGCATACTTTTTTGATGGTTTGTAGGGAATCTATGATCATTAACGGAAGATTAGAGTTCGGAACTATTTAACAATTAAAACTAAAAATACCAGAAAAAAGAATTTGCTGATTGAATTTGAGGGAAATAATCTCGCTAATAGCCGCGATTAAGGATGTCATTTTTTTATACATTTTGTTGGTGAAACTGAAGCGTAATTCGCGGGAGGATTTAGAAACATTTGTGTGAAAGTTCGGCAAAAGTGTAATTCCTCGCCTCAAATCTATCTCCCACTTTGATCGCCGGTTCAAACCTGGGTATCGTTTCCCTGTAACTCAAAATGTTGTCGCTCCGCTCAAATAATCGCTCTCGTGAGTTATTGAGCATCAAGCGTTAAGCTTTTCCCGGTATAGATTTCTAATTGTTGTATTTTTTGCTGTGTTTGTCGCCCAAGCTAAGCAAAATCGCGTCAAAAAACGTGAATTGATATATGTTGCTATGGTGTTATACTTCGACTGCTCGTGTCATAAGGTTTTTTCAATTTTGGTTCTCACAGATTCGTTCCTGCGGGGGATATAAAATACACTTTTAAAAGGTTTAAGTATTATAATGGTTACGTTGACGCCCCGGGGGGGGGGGAGGGTACTCCCTCATATGGGCTATATAGGTATGTGCGGCCCCAAAGGGTATGATTTTTCAGTCGTTTTGGTCATAAATTGGGTATCGATTTTAGCCATTTTGCCGCCATTTTGGTTATAAATAGGTTATCGATTTTTGCACTAGTCTTTAATTCGGTTTTTCTTTTAGAGGAAGCTACTTCTTCATCACGCCCTTCTTCTCCCATCCGCGCTTTTCCTTCCTCTACCTCGTTTAACGCCTGCTACGCAGACTAGATAAAGACAGCAACAAGAAAAGTCAGGTCATAAAAAGGGTATCAAGTTTTTGGTCAGGTCATAAATAGGGTAGGGAAAATCGCAGATTTTGCTCATAAATAGGGTAAGGGTTTTGGGAAGCGGGCCGCACACCCCTACCCAAATTTTCTGGGAGTACCCCCCCGGGCGTTGACGTAGAATACAAGCTGGTTTGCATGATGAAACATTCAATAGAAGCTTTAAAACTTTGTCATTTAACTCCAAGAATAGGTCTACGCACGTAGAATCTTCTGGATCTGGAAATGCAAACATGATCAGTGCAATTACAACACGTTGGCGTCAAACCCATTATCTGACGACGCAGTTTATGGCAATCTTCTATTTAAGATTAGACTAATATAAATTAGTTGACTGCCCATAGATCATGGAGACCGAAAACATTGCTTAGTCTGGAGTTTGATTGCTTAAATTTTCGCTTTTGATGTTAATGAGTTAAAGACTTTTTTTTATCTTAACAAAATGTATACTAGAATCAATGGCAGAAGCGATGCATCTTTTGAATGGATATGTGAGGTGCCTATTTTTCAGAGAGTACAATTTTCATATCAAATTCCAGCAATTAAAAGTCAAACCAGCTGTTAAATTGAG
>Ga0126337_10001465_pt1 | contig 14306 bp, 8 predicted proteins | sample DipCmetagenome_FD_92527 | JGI IMG/M metagenome (GOLD analysis project Ga0126337, IMG submission 92527) | Coral microbial communities from La Bocana,Puerto Morelos, Mexico - Diploria C A metagenome | ecosystem: Host-associated > Invertebrates > Cnidaria > Coral | place: La Bocana,Puerto Morelos... | reverse complement strand
GTAATGAGAACGAAAGCAACTTTTCAGAATTAACCTAGGATATAAAAATCACAATTTTAGTTTAACTTTCATAGGCACTTTCAAAACAAAAGTTTTGTTATTTACTTATTAGATCAGTAGAGGGTGCCCTTCCTGAGACCTTTAAGTTCGTAGAGTTTTAGTTGCTTAAAGTACTAATTTTTCTCTATAAATGCCTCGCCAGAATTCACCAAATTGCATCTCAAGGCTATTACATGTCCAAAATTTTTTGGGGGGCATGCCCCCGAACCCTCCTAGAGGCTCGTGGCCGTTGGCCACTCGCTTCGCTCGCTAGATAAAAGATTCCGCCTATTAAACATATTCTTCCATCTATTAAAATTTCTAACTACAACCCTGGTCACGTGATCAATCTAAACCAATTAGAATCGGAGAAAATTTAGTGGTGAACTATAAGCGCTGATAGTGTCTCTGTGTCTCTCCGCGGATGAACACTATCGCGTCAAGTGATCAATTTAAACCAATTAGAATCGGAGAAAATTTAGTGGTGAACTATAAATACTGTGCAATGGCTCAGCCAATCAGATTACAGCATTTGGATTAGTGTATTCAGTAGTATTCTACTAAAACTCGATAGCAACACAGAACTAGCAGGAGCTGTTGACGTGATGATGGCGCGAGCAAAGAAAATTTACATTTTGATGATCAAAGTTGATTTTATTTTTCACGTCCCGGTATTTTCTAAAAGAAATAAAAAAAAAATGGCCTCCGTGTTTCTTTACAAGTTACGAAAATGATGTGGGAACAGCATTTCTCGTTCCCCAAACGTTCACTCGTGATTCTTTAAGTGGATAGAAACACGGAATGTGTTTTCTATTTCTTTAACAGTATTCGAAATATATTTTTCATAACTTTCTATGTATAGTCCTACTCAATAATGGCTGTATGTCGCTGTACAATGATAACACTTACCAAATCTCTGCAGAAAGCAAGGCCACAAGCTCCACGTAAGCAAATGATTGAGGATGACTAGATTTGACAGTGAATTGCCATTTTTAGGCCGCGGCCAGCATTTTTGTATCATAAGGGTAAGAAGTTCACCACATTTAGTTGCCTGAGGAGACGTGAGACCATGCTCTGTAATATTCTTAAATACCTCCGCACCTTTATCTCCTGTCTGAGATACACAACAATCATTTGTTAGTAAAATGTATATTCCCTTTTAAGTACTTAATAAGACAACTGAGCATCTGAATATTCAACAAAACACATATTAAGTAAAGATATGTCAAAAACCTGTAGCATGCTTTCCACTTTCTTGAATGTCACTTCCGACACCAAATCCTGAACAGATTGATGATACGTACTCATGTTGGTTTTGGTAAAAAGTTGAACCAGGTCATTACACTCGCGCTGAAAAGTAAAGGAGGAGGAGCATTGTTTTGAGGTGCAACTGTTGACTGATATGAAAAGTACGCTGTTGCGGTCAGTAACAATCCAAGGCACTTAAACATCATTAGGATCACTAATTACTATCTTAATTTTTTGCGACCTGGTATATTTGTAGACATTTGCCATTTTATGGAAAGAAACTTCTGCGTTTTTCTGACAATGTGGACATGGGAGACAAATATAAAATTTCCATTTAGAGACCATGTATGAGCTTGTGACTAAAATAGCCTGAATGATGATACAAAGACAGTCACGTTTGCAGAAGATCATAAGTGATTATTTCTCGAATTGAGGAAAAATTTGATGTTCTATAACATCAGGTGAAAGCGTTTTTCCTCCTTTTATTTTTATAGCTAGCGTCTTAAACTCAGAATGTTAAGAACATTAAGCCAACGATTTTGTATTTAGTTTAACAAGATTTATTAGCGACCCGGTCACATTCCTGGATGCCTGGAATAATGACTCCCATTTGGCGACCAAATACGATGAAGAACGGCTTGCATTTTTAGACTCCAGCTTTCTACGGAAGCTCGAGTAAAAAGAGAGAACTGGCGTTACCTGAAATAAAGCTGCCATCTCCGGTTAAAACGAGAGCGTGGTATCATTCCAAAAAAAAAAAAAAAAATTCGCGCGGATCTGACGCATGCGTCGTTCATGTTGTACTCTACCACAAGGAAAAGCACTAACGCCCGTGTCAAATTCCGTATGAAATGCATCTTTCACCTATCATATATTCGAGACTGACGATAACTAATCTGCGCTGCGTTTCGAGCAAATTGGATTTGTTCTCAAGAGGATAGCACCACAAGGATAGAACGAGATTTGCGAAAACGTATATATAGTCTTCTCATATTGGGTAAGAAGCAACGTAAATAAGCGTCGTTCCTCGTTGAGTAAACGCTTACCCAACCCCTAGATCTCCTTCCAGCAAGACTAATTGATTAATTGAAATTAATTAATCAGATAAACACTAAAGTTCAGACCTTATTACCATAGTGCCTTAGCGCCTTAGTTCCATAGGCCATCCCCAAACCATCCCAACAGTGCACTCTGCACTAAGAATGGATCTATCGGGTCATTAAGTTAAATCCGTTTTTCAGTTGATCCCCATACGTTGTAAATGTTGGTGTTTTTATTGTTGAACACTTACGCAACACAATCTTAACATCGCAGATCTTAAGCAACTATAATTTCCTCAACAATCAGGATGTAAAAATGTATCAGTTTTCCATTTGAAGGCTTGTATGATTTTGCAAATTTAGTGATACATACTTAGTCTGTTGGTTTCACGGATGAAAGCGGTAACCTTAGCACAAGCAATAATATTACCTCGTCCAAACGTTGTGTGAAAGAGTCCACAAGTTGGTTTCTCCACATTTCGTTGATCTGACTGTTTGTCCAACACAGGGTAAACAGTTTAGTCCAGACCTAACGAAAAATTAGAACAGGTAACAGGACGACAAACGTTTGTACAAAATACACTCCCACCAAGCGAGCATACATTATTTCGTACCACCAAGGCATGGACAACAAAACTTGAATTTCTAATTAGCTGAGAACCAATCCCAGCGATTTAAGGAGCCTGAAGCTTGTTGACCTTTTAAATGTGTATAGATTGTTCCGTATGCTAGTTAATGGACGCGATCCCTCAATGTCTCTTGGGCGTCTGCGGTGCCTACATGTATTATTACTTAAATGTATTATTAGAATTGTATGCAACCCTTTACCCGGTTTTGTTTTGTTTTCATTAAATCTTAGTATAAGAATTAAACTTTGCTACTAAACAAATAGAGAGTCTGGGCAAAGTAATGCAAAAGCTATGCAGCAGACCATAGTTCATCAGCACAACCAACAATCTAAAAGGATGCTACAAGAACATATATGTAAGAGTTTCCAAATCACAGACAGAGGCAGCCTTCAATGTTTAAATACAACAACAGAATTAACTAGCATAAAATACTAAACCCCATATTAGATATTAGTGTTTGTTATTGTCACTTAATTCCCAAGAATACAGTGTCAGTTAGGTGTCAGAAGCCAGCACTGCTTGTCTGGCCTCAAATTTTATTAAGTATTTCGTCAAATTGAACGAAAGATATTCGTTTACAAACCTTGTTTTTGTCATCTAAAAGTCCAGTTCTGGCCATATCTCTGTCACGCAACGCTATACTCTCGGAAAGAGTAGGTCCAAGAACAGTTGTCTGTGCATGCTCCCGCTAAACCAATCCGAGTGGATCAGAGCGCAAGATGTTGCTTTTACCCGACTGAAAATTTATTTACGGCAATAAGGTTTGTAAATTTGAGTTTAGTTAAGATTGATTTAGCGGATTGGAATGTCTGTGGCAGGTCTACGCTTTCATTAAATTTCTTTTTTGGAGAGAAAAAAGGAATAGTATCTCGGCTCCCGCATTTGAACCGCAACTCCTCTGCTCTTCTTCGGGTAACGCTCAAAGAAAAATAATCTGACTTGCAAGAAGAAATCGCTCAGTGCAACTAACCAAACATTTAACAAACACGATAGGGAAATATTATTTCCTTTTTTCCCGACCGCTCAAACACATCGACGGCCATCGCTTCCCTTTCCTTCTGTTTTCTTATTCGTTTCATCTCATCGTACATGCGCAGTAGCGATTAGCTACGTAAATAGCTTAAATCACGAGCATGCGCAGGCAACTGTCCCTGAACTCTCTCCAAAACCATAGCCTTGCGTGACAGAGAGAGGGCCACAACTAGACCAGTTATTGAAATGTTCAAAACGTTAAAGAATTCTTTCACCAGCCGACCGACCGACCGACCGACACGGGAATTGTGACTCGCGAAAGAGGTGCCATAAAAATTAAAAATGCTAACACCTACTGCACAAATAAAGCAAACAAAACCCCTTGCGATATGAGCAATAAAGCCTCTTGAAATCGTTTCAGACAAATGTGAATTGTCGCTTGTTGTGAATAAAAAAGATTACATTTCAATTTAAGATTAATATGTGACTTCGATGCGCAGAAAGACAAATGAACTAGGTATTCTCTGCTTTGTACTTTCAATTGCTACTTTAATTATTAGGCTGCTTAGTTAAACTTGTATTTTAGCTTTAATGTTAAGTGAAGGATACATCAATGGTAATGTTTCTTCAAGAAATTATAAGTCATTCAGATGTAAACGTTCTTGAAATAGGTTCGTATCAAACTGTGAAACATTTGGCTTGTCATTTTCTCAAATTTAGAATCTGTGACAATTATTAGTGAACAAGAGAAGACCATACCATTAGTTCTTCATGCTTTGAAGAATCAGTGTAGCATGGAACTCGATCATACAACACTTGTTTCAACCAATTCTTCACAACACGAATGGTTTCGTCTGCAACTCTCAGGTGTCCTGCATCTCGTTTTGTATCACCTTGAACAGCTTCAGTTTTCAGTCTGGCAGTGCACATTTCAATAGCTTCCAGACAGTCATACAACACAAATGAATCACACCTGCTGAGCACTCTCTTCAAAATACTTAAGCAAGAGTTGGCGCAAAGGACGGCTTCATGGTTTGGGGTTTCGTCATCAGCTACAACGGAACTAAAAAATAGGAATTAAGGCAGCATTAGTCTTTTATTTTGACATACATTGAAAATAATAAATAAGGTTTTTTTGCACTGAAAAAAGGAGCCCCACATTGTGCTATTCTTTGTGTATTTATAAGTTAAATGTAATTATAGGGTACTGTTGTTGTTATTATTGTGGTTGGTGGTGGTGTTGTTAATGTTATTACTGATTTAACCTTATGTGAGAACCTTGATTAGTATATCAAGAGCCATACATGTCAATAATAATTCACGTCATGACATGAGAAACTGTTAATTATGGTGGATTTAACGACTCATGGGCAAAGTGCTGCAGAAGTCACTCTCCGTTGTGGTTAGCGATTTTGGATGTTAGTAGCTTTCCCATAGGCAATATCGCTTAAATTGTCACTTCTTGAATGTTTGCCCGAAAATATTTTCCACAACAGATATTTTTAAAACTTTTCCTTTAATCAGAAAATGACTTACTGAAGTCATTCATCACGTGGAAAAATACTCTGCATATCGAAACATTGCCTATCTATCCTATAATTGGGCTGGAGCCGAACGGGACTCGTTAACACTGTTTTCATAAATCCAGATTCTTATTTCCATAAAACATGAGTGAATGACCCGGAAAGGCCAAGAAATGAGCATCTCAAATTAATGCCGATCTTCGTAATGTATCTGGAGTCAAAATAGGGCATTTGATAATCATTCTAATATTCTGTGCCATTGTATCCAAAGCCGTGTAAATGAATAACACATTCGTTTGCACGAAATGATCACGACTCGCAAAGGTCTAAAACTCACTCAATACGATGAGATAAAAACAGAAATGAGCACGAAAAGGAAAAATGTCAGACATCCTCCAAATTTTTCTATCGTCTTCTAGGGAGAATAAAGGCTTGGGCTGGGCAAGATTTTTTTAGCGCTGTTTTAATAAGCTTTAATAAATCCAGACATATATAACAGTACTAAGCTATGGAGGCTTCTCGCAATAGCTTTACAAAGTTAATTCACCTTGGATGTTGCCCTTGTGTAGAAATGTCAAAATCCTTCTTTACTTTCTTGAAAGTGGCAGATATAGCGCCGTTCTGCAAAATAAGAAATTGTGCCCTAGATGTTAGCACTTGATTAACTGCAAATTCACCTGGTGTATATCTGCGGTTTCTGTAGAGTGAAGCGTCTGGTGGTATTTCTACCCCACCCCTTACTGGACGGGATGCAAGTCCGTCGCAAGGTTACCGCCAGCCTTGTTAGAAATCGTAAGATTGTTACAAAATTCCCTCAATCTTATTGTTGATCCCACTATCTTTGTACTATGCATGTAGACACAAGACAATGATCATCGTTACATGAACTAGCAGGGCATTGTTAAAGTACTCTCGATAATTGAAAACGTTATCATGTAAATAAAACTGTATGCAACTCATTAGACCAGAGACTGGGATAAAAACTGAGGATAAAGAACTTTCTACATGTTGTTGACAACGTCATTCTGCAGATTTTCTATGTCAGAAAACTCTTCAACAATAAATCAACAGTCGAAAATAAATGACAATTTAGGCTAAAAAGCAATGATCTTATCGACTTCGATAAAAATTCCTTAAATTATACTCTAAACTAATATCATCCTCATCCAGGAGGAAAGTGCTGATACTATATCATCGTGGCACAGGGCTGCCAGTATATATGTAACCTAGCTGGCCGGGTTACCTTGTAATATGCTTTTCAAGATCTTGTGCTGCAAGTGTGGACCGCTGAGGAATTTCTCATTTTCTTTATTGAATACATACATCAACCAACATTATAATTACACAAGCTTATTTTCCTAACATCCTGGCATGCAACCAGATTATTGACTTTCTGCACGATATCAGCAATATTTTGATGACCTCAACTCTGTGATGACAAAACACCAAGAAAATCAGGCAGATTGGCGATCAGACTAAAGGATGAGTGCCTACACCCCATTTGAACAAGCACTAATTATATGATGTCGCTTCTGTGGCCAAACAACATTTCATAGTCCCACTTGAGCTATTTGTTCAAAACGAGAAACCCTGCACATGGCAAAATATCCAGGAAATGTCACGTACATTAGACATTTTATTGGTACAGCAAAAGAAACTAACCTCCTCTTGTGTCATAAAACGGTTGTATTCTACAATTCTTGCCAAAGTAGTACACATTTCCAGTGCTGTAAATATCCCTGAGGCAGCAATTCTTCCAAATGCTTCACAAGGAACAACAAGAAGAAATGTTCTTCTGAAGAGAGGGTCCAAGGCAAACAGAGGAGCCAGCATTTTGATCATGTGTGATGGGCAGCTAAAGGACAAAACCAGTCAACAATATCAAGCCGAAAATCACACTGTTATTCAAGAAATAGAAAACATGTACCGTGTTTCTATCGAGTTATAGAAATACGAGTGGAAGTTTTGGAGAACAAGAAATGCTGTTTTGCAAAGTTTAAAATTCTGTGAATTAATCGTTTTTACATATTTTATTGCCCAACTTTTAAATTTTTAGCAATTTATTGTGTTTCTAAATTATTTGTAATGGAGTCTTAATTTTAATATATAATTTATTTGAGGTTTTTTTTTACAGTGGGCCCACCTCCTTAAACTTCATTTCAGTGTGTCGTTTTGTATTTTATTTCTCTTAGCCCCTGAATAAAGTCTTGTATATAGATTTATGTACATGTATGTGTGTAAAGCCTATCTTTGAAATTTGTACCCCAGCCGTTTCACCGTACCAGAAACTAGCATTAACTACCACCGACTAACATCAGCTATCATGAATTTTAAGCTTGTTCAGTTTCTTTTTGGTAGCCAGTGATTGGTTTTCCTCTTTTAACACGCCCATGTCTTCAGTACGATCGAATTGGCATTTTCCAAACAGGTCCCACTTACATGGGAACCTACATAGACTGAGTAATTCAAAAAGATTGTTTTGGAACTTTTTCATGTGATGTGGTTGAACATATTGTTACTACAAAAACACAAATGGCAGGTAAAATGTATTATTGAATGTACGTCTACTTTGTAAAGATTAATTCCACCATACCCGTCATCACCCACAGTTCTGTCTCTCACAGCCTTTGTCTCAAAGCCACCAGCTCCCCACCATGTGTCATCTCCATCTCGAGGTGTTTCAAGAAGCAACACAGCTTCATTGAAAGGCTCTGATTCCTGAGTTAAAAAGTGGGCCAAGGGTACAGCAAACAGCCAGGAGTTAAGATGACGATGATTCTTCGCAGCATATCTGCAGATGCCTTGAATTGACCTACCTAACTCTCTGTAGAAAATATTGTTAACAACATTGTAATATCTCTTTTAACATCATGCAATTGATTGTAAACTGTCTAAATGTGATTAATAACACATAACGATCCACACTACACATAATTATTTTTTTTAGAAAATGTTCAATAAATAGCATTTCCTCTACATTCAAAATAGGCAGAAGCCATACGAGGCAGCACTTACATGTACTTTTATCCAGTCATTTACCATCAACAGATAATCAGCTTGAGATTTCTACGACGGTGGTGGATGGGGTTGCATGCAGAATGAACTGTCACCTTATAAAAATCTTTTTGTTTCAGTTGAATTCGAACTACATTTCCCATCCATCTCTTTATATTAGAAGTAGCATTTATACAACACTGCACTGGACCAACATTGCTCCTATTAAATGTCAGAAGTACCAAAATAAACTGGCAGACGTACATTAGCAAAAAGTGAAAGCTCAGCACAAAATTCTTGAACAAAAGAGGGCTACTCTGGGTGTCATGGCTCGTCTGAGATTGCAGGACAGTTCTAAAATACTGTAACTATATGTATATCAGAAATGCCGATCAAATCATGATTCATTATCAGGTTTCTTATGGCCAGGCAACTTCATGAACGTTAAATAGAAAGAAAAACCATTGCATATTAATTTAATAGTTACCTCCAGTGCGCATCAGGAAAGTTATGTAGAAGCTTGTTAAATGCTGAACAGGTATTTTCTTCAGTATCAGACCACAGAGATAATGACATAAACAGCTTGTGATAATCTTCAACATCAAGCTGTACTATGTGTGATGAAATAATATGACAAATGGCTACTGATACAACTAGGCAAGAAAGCCTTGTTTTCTCATCCACATTCACCTCCTGAATAGTAGCATTCTGTTCAATTTTAGGCTTCAGGTAATCCCTGAGAATCTAAATGGGAACACCATAGTCAAAGTCCAGAAATGCAGTGCACAGTACAGCGTGCAAAATATCACTAGCACCCAAGACACTCAAGAACTAGAAGTAATCACGGCTTATTGAGCACGTCAGAGTTAACAGTAGGTCTTATACTTGAGTACCTAACTGGTACAAAATGCTCTTGATGGGAACGAGGATGTAAATTTATGCTTAGCCTTAAATGATTGTGTTTACTCCCTCTTTTCACATTGCACTCAATTTGTTAGTAAAATTCAACTTGTAACAAAATCATTGTCCACATGCGAGGAGATATAATAGAGAGCGTGCCGTAGCAATCCAATTTAATATAATTTTGACATTTTAACTTCTTGAATCAGATTTGATCACATCTACTGGGATGCTTTGATCATAAAGACTAACAGATATTATAGCGTAGTATTTGATCACTTACTTGCTTAAAGTTATATCTTGAAGGGACATTTGATGTGATACGTCGATATTCCTCAACTTTGGAATTAGTCATACAGTTGGCTAAGTCTGCAACTCGCGTAACAAAATCCCAAGCTGCCATCGTTGTGTCACTTTTGCCAGTTAAGAGATCTTCCCACTCACATAGCATAGCCCATGTAGCAAGGTTTCGTCCTTCAAGAACATCCATACTTTTCATTACTGGCATCCAGTTTCGAAATCTTTGGACCAAATTTGGCTCACTAAAAACTGCATCATCGTACTGATTCCAAATTGCTAACAAAATAAGAAATTTAAACAATTGTAAAACAGCATAATAATCCACCCCCCCCCCCCCTTGGGGTATGAGTTAGCTTGTCTGTCCGAGGGTTAAAGTGATCAGACCAAGTTTTATTTGTGACTATTTGAATGAATTTGGTTTTCTGAAAGTAACATTTGCGAGGTTGTAATCACGAATTCAAGGTATCAAGATAGCTTGGCTTTAAATGTCTCCACCTGAGTTTTTCAATGTTGATTCCTGAAACTCGTGAGTGAATTGAAAGACTGTTTTTTTTCCTACATTCTTCCTTTGTAATAAAATTCATTCTACTAGGGGACTTCAAATGTTAATTTAGCTGCAGAGTTTTTTGTACAATTGTTCAGTACATATACAAGTTTTTCAAATTGCAACTGGTTACATGTACCTCCAGTATGGCATCTATCCTTTGGTATACAAAGACACCTATTCTTGTAAGGTCCAGCATGGACGATACGTTCCCACAAATATTTACTCTCTTCTCCTTTTTCTCTTCCCTTCCTGTGTACAACGTATTTGTAAGGCACATTCCCAGAAACCAAGTCAAATGGAACTCGAAGCTCTCCTCTCACCAACAGAAAATCATTATCGAGGTTCCTTAAAGGCAAAAGATTCAGTAACAAATGGTACAAAAATTCTGACAGCTGAAAAATAATAAGTGTGATATAGTAGGTCATATGAAAATACAAAACAAAAAAGAAAAACTCTCCATAGTGTACACATACATTTTAACCGACAGAAAAAATACACTACAAGACACCCCTAGAAGCTTATTTATTTAATGATGCAAGATAGGCAAGTCATTTTTAGTTACGAGGGGCAACTACTAAAATAAACGAGAAGTTGAAACAAGTTATAACAGCGCCCTTTTAACTCCTGCGCTTGCTCTCATAAAAACGTTACACGATCTCTGACCACTTCTGTGGAAAATCGGTCATATTCTAGAGGAGTCAGTTCACGCTATAACGTTACGTTTACCAAATAGTATGTGAGTCACACAATCCGAGGTTTACGCTATCCACTGCTAATTTTAAAACGGTCGTGTTTTTTCACTAATACTGACATAAACGCTGCAAGTTCTGGCATGCTATTGTTTATTTCAGCAAATGTTCAATTCTCCTTCAAATCACTAAAATCGCTTTGATAAGATAGCAAAAGAATTCACTTCAATTGCCTAACCCACAAGAGACATTCACAAAATTGCAAAATTAAATAAATGAATGACCGTCGCTTCTGGCGAATTCAACTTTCGAGGTAAGTATTCGACAAGTATGATCTTTTTGTCATGCAGCAAGAGTGAAAGATTACAAATATACACCTTAAGAAATGTAATAGTTAAATATAAATCACGGTTTGATTTTGACAATGCGATCAGAAGTTTGGTTTATAACAACTTCAATGGAACTGTTCCCAGCAAAACAGCCAAACATCATACTATCTGCAAAAGTAGCGGCTCATAACAGTAGAAGCAGATTGGTGTTGATCCTGGGTAATTTTTCTGGATTCATTTTACAACAAGAACTGAATTAATAAAAACGTTCTCATGTAATAGCATGGTTTTATTCTCTTGGCAGAACTGATCGTATAGTTTATTTAGTTTTGACATTCTGAGAAACCACTTCAAATTAATATTGACTTTAAAATACACTCTTTTAAGGTAAGCTACACTAACTAATTGTAACTTGAAAGAATTAACAAGGAACCTAAAAGACGGTATAAAATTAATGACACACCACAAAATCTGCACAGTTTGGGAAGTTTCCTTGTCACATAAAAACCTTTTTGGTGACAAAACGTGAGTTACAGAAACTTAGTTTTGTCACTTTATGACAGATGTTAATTTTTTTCCCTCTGTGTGGCCTAAAGTGTAATCTCATTAATTCGTGGTTAAACTTGAACTGTCGCCACAGAGTCTTCAGAAATATTAATTTGAAGAAATTCCATTGCACAAACCTTTTAGGAAATCTCTGTTAAAAGTTCCCTATTAAGTATTGTCATTAATGTAAGCTATGAAATTGCTGCTGAAGACACAACAAAAAAGCAAAACGTCCAAGCAGTCTCGACATGCTGCTATATTATCTACTTTTATGTCTATTATGAATATGGTAACAAGCTGAGAGTCACTGATTTTCCAGTTTTAATTGCAACCAAAACTGTCACAAAATGGCTGTTTGTGACACAAAATAAAATATCTGTTATATTAATACACTGTTAAGGACTACCACAAAGAAACTGTCTGGAACAACCGTTTTATAAGAATAGACGGAAAACCAGTGTTTTACGCGTCATGGTATAAAAAAGGGATTATTGAGATTCACCTCTTTTTAAACGAAAGCAACAACTTTTTATTAAGATCCGAGTTTCAACAAAAATATGGTGTGTCAGTAGACTTTCTAACGTACAACGGTTTCCTTTAATTCCGCGATCCCTGATGCATGGAAAAGGTCAATTCGTAATTCAGAAGAAACTTTCAATAACAGTGACGATCACAATCTCACTTCCGTGAACGTCACTGCCAAAAATGCTCGTAAAATGTTTGTGTAGAAGCAAAACTAGTTGAACAAAATCTCCCGGTCAAAGCTATCTATGAACTACCCTTCAAGGTTACAATGGAAAATAAACTTAGATGTTTTCAGTATAAGGTGATACATGACATTCTACCCACTAACAACAAACTTTACAAAATGAAGTTAAAAACATCTCCGAGCTGTGACCGTTGTAGCCACAACGAAAATTTACTACACCTTTTATATGAATGTCCCTGAACTCAAACTTTTTGGCAAAGGGTAATCGCCTGGTGGAACGAAAAGCGATCGGAAACTGTCGCTTTAAATGCCACAGATATTTTATATGGATATAAACCAGAATCAAATCTTTTTCAAACCCTTAATAATTTTGTTATTATTGCAAAATATCACATCTACCTTTCGTGGTTAAACAAAGCCACTCCCAGCTTTGAAATTTTCGGCTTGTTACTTAATGAAAAGATCCTTTGTGAACGTTCAATTGCATTTAAAAATAGTACCTTGACGAAATTCAGAGTAAAATGGACAACACTGTGTGTATGAGCTGCACCAAATATCTTTGTCTCAGGGGTTGTGCCACTCCCACTTCCATTTTTTTCTTACGTTTTGTTAGTTTTAATTTCTTTTCTTTTCTTTTTTTTCCTTCACGTAATGTAAATTAGCTGTTTGTAATTCAAGTTGTAAATGTAGATGTATTGTAATGTTAGTTGCGTAAGTATTAGTAGTGTACGTCCTGTCACTGGCTGTACTCTATAGAAGTAAAAAATAATAATAATCAAAAAAATTAACTTGCAACAAAACAAGACAAAAAAACTCAGCAGAGTTCTCATTTATAAAAAGTCTTAATTTTGACTGAGGAAACCATTTCAAATCAGTATCGATTCTAAGAAAGAGTTCAAGGAAAAGACAGTACCTCTCGATTGTGGCCACAAACACACTAATGCATTTTTAAAAGTATTTCTTCCCATCTAAACGAAACCATCTCAACTCAACGAAACAAAGAAAAATATTTTCGATAACACTAGCATTTCATTTTGTTTTCACCTGTCCACACTAATTCTTTCATTCTTTTTGATACGTTTTCACCCAGTCGTCTACGTAAACGCCCGAAAACGCTGATGATCTGTAGCGTTTTCAAAAGCCTCTGTACAAGAAATGGATCATTTTCAAAATGACCCCTTTTTAAAAGGATCCACCGTGGAAACAGTTTTAGAAATCCTGTTTTTATCAGGGGTTTTGGTCATTTTAGTGTGGACGATAGGCAAAAACGCATTAGTGTGGACCTCCACAATGGCTCTCTATAGTTTTCCTAGTATACAAATGTAGCTAACACTTCTCCAGACAATTGGTCTCTGCCAACAACAACGTCATCTGCAGCACTACTGCTACCAGTACGAAAATTCTGAGCAAGACGCAGGCAATATTCTCGGCATACAATAGCACACTAATGAGCGAGACAAAACATGACAATAATCAACCTGACAAGAGCGACAAAAATTTAAAAAATTTAACAAAAAATGGATGAGAGTGGACTGAGACATTTGTACCACCATGACAAAACTCTGAGCAAGAAACCAGTGAGATAAATAAACCCGTCAATGACTGAGACAGGATGTGATGATATTATACGGGTTGACAGAACCGTCAGCTGACCTAGGGGGGGGGGGGGGGAAACCAAAAAAAATTTTCAAGCATGCTCGTCGTCCCGCTTGGGGGTAAAAATAAAAGAACGGCACAAGATGAGATTAACAACAAAAAATCTACAGACTTTGAAGGTTTTGGACCTGACTGCAAGGACAATATGACCATTATTTTTCATGCTGTGCTTGCACCTCACTTCT
>Ga0126337_10001464_pt1 | contig 14307 bp, 9 predicted proteins | sample DipCmetagenome_FD_92527 | JGI IMG/M metagenome (GOLD analysis project Ga0126337, IMG submission 92527) | Coral microbial communities from La Bocana,Puerto Morelos, Mexico - Diploria C A metagenome | ecosystem: Host-associated > Invertebrates > Cnidaria > Coral | place: La Bocana,Puerto Morelos... | reverse complement strand
TTATCAGTTCAAAAAGTATGGTGACAGTGATGATTCTGAAACAAAGCCGAAACCTTGCCACCTGCCTCCTTCAACCAGACCAGGTGGCATCTACGTACGTTTCTTCAGGGCTAAAGTCGTATCGTTCAGGGTGAATCGAATCATATTTCATGAACCTCAACAACGCCTGAAACTGACAGATCACCCCCAATGCTAAACAACCATGATTTGAAAGAAATCTCAACAAATTCCTCGCAGATCATAAGTCAACTCCCAGTGAATTCACGGGGTTCACATGGGGCATCATCTTATCTTCACTATTGCTTCACAAACTATTACCTTACTATTATCATGTACAATAACCTCTGGTAAACTAACCTGAAATTGTTGATTTTCCATTGCTATGTTACTTTACCGAAGTGTACTATTCAAAAGGGAAATGAAAAGGAAAACCTCCGGGGTGAGCCTTCAGTGAGCGAATTTAGAACAAAATGTTCGATTCGAACCGCAGAGCCCATCCAAAAATCATGTAGCTATTTAGCGGCATCACATGCTGAGATGCACAAACAGGAAAATGATCATAACCCTTCCAAAAATGCTTGCACTTTTTGCTGGTGACTCAATTTGTTTCGATGGTTTTTGATTTTGATAGATATTCCGTATATAGATATAACATGTGCATATACAGTATATATACATTTATCATTCATATATATATATATACTAGTACATCCTATATGCCACCACCCCCCCCCCCCCCCCCCCCCCACCCAACCTCGCTTCTCTTGGCCCGTAACAGGGTTGGGGCGCGATCCATTTAAGCAAAATTTCCAGGCTCAGATTCGAAAATTTCATGGGAGCAGATCCGAGTTCGTGTCCGGCCCGAAAGATATCGTTCCATTCCACTCTGAAAAAGAGTTTCGCGCTCATTTAAAAGGGTGGATGTTGTCGTGTTAGAGTTACATGACAATTTCGACTTTAACAATGATATTGTGCGAGCTGTTTCATGCGCAGAAATTTCACCCGGGTTATTCTGAGCAGCCTGTTCCTAGTATGTGCCGGTTGTGATCTTCAAACACCATTTTCGAATAACGAAAACAACGTTCGAAAGTCTTTTGGGAGACCGTTTTTGAGACCGTTTTTGATAGCCAAAATATCCACTGCGCAACACAGCTAGGTAACTGTTATTACAGCACATGGATGTACGAGTAACACCGATATAAACTGAGTAACGATCAGCGGGGTACTGGGATTGAGAATGTGTGGAAAAGGTCAAATGAAACGGTCAATTTCGATCGGACCGAGCAAAGTGGTCGTCGCCTTTTCGAAACTTTTCCGTTTGGACTGAGCCGATCCATTCAGTTTTAGACCAAAAAATCCGGAAATTTTGGTTGAGTGGTTCGCGCCCTTGTTAACAGCTGGTAGCCAGGACCCTGTGCTCTCTGCCGCCCCCCCCCCCCTTGACGGGAGCCCCCCCCAGGCTTCCTCTTGGATTTTCAAGCACCGGCAGTCAGACGTTTTGCACCCCTTTTGATAGCTTATACATCTACATAACAAAAAACGTGATGGTCGACCAAAGGAGGTATAAATCTCAGAATAAGCCATCATCGAGCTGAAGAAACGAAAAGCTCTCTCAAATTGATGCTAGAACCCTAACTTGGACGACACACAACGAATCTCTAAGATTCTATAAGTATCAAAGATAGCAATTCAGTTTATCAACGGATTTTCAAAAGATCTTCTGTAATTAAAGTGAAAATATCTTATTGAACCAGCTTGTTCTGTTCGGTTTGGAAGATATTCGAGTCGTCGTCTCGGAAAAAAAACAAAACAGAACTGTACTCGACTGAATATTTCCGTGATAGGAATCTCGCGCTAGTTCAATGACATATGAACTCGAGTTTTGCAAGATACAAATACAGAAAACGAATACAAATATCACACCAGACATACCATCTCAATCCTGCGTACGTAGCCCTTTGGGGAACTGAGAACTAAGAGGAACAAAACTAACACGTTAAACCGGTTTCTTCCTGAGTAAAAATACAACTTTGTATTTGATTGGTGGTTCTTCTCAATTCCTACATAACAGCCTCTCGGATTGGCTAACTGGAAAAGTATAAAAACGCAAAGCACGCCATTCACTTTGTGCGACACAGTGAAGACTTGCTACGAAGCGACAAACGGAGAAATGACTTTCGAAAGTCTACTTCTCAACCACGCTTTATGGGCTTTGAGGAAAGTCCCTGGACCTGAGGCAGAGAGTGTCAATCGTAAAGAAACATGTTTTTCTCGAGTCGACGAGTCGCGTAGAAGCTACATCGCAGAGCTGGACGAGAGAAGGACATTTTGTCGAAGCAAAGTAATGCAAGGTGACACCTTTGGCTGATGTTCAACTCGACGGGGCTTACTCTCACTGTGTCTCACCCATTTTCAAGTCTGAGAAAGTCAATGGTCAACGTTTTAAAATTGTTAATTGGTTTTAGCCTCGAATATCTTTGACAAGAGCACTGCAATATTGGCGCTTCCCAGCATTCGAGAGTGATTCCCATCGCCTCCACGTGGGTTAACCGACCTTCGGCGTTTATAGGAGCGGAGGCCTTTCAATGAAACAGTGTACGGAGTTTTCTTAACATAATAATTCAAAAAGTAATTCTCAAAGATACGACGAATCAATCCATTTTGACCTAACTTAATTTTAGTTGCCTTGAAAACAAATAACTTTTCATTTCAGTATAGCTCTCGATATCCGTTAGTAAGTTCGTTGAGCCAAAGCTAGTACAGGCGGCTGGAAATTTGATTATGTTTATATTATTCCGTCCTTAATATAAGGAGAGTATCCAGAGCATAAAAGCCTCATGGGAAATAGTCCCGAACTGACTGTCAAAAACGGCTTATGACGGAAGCCCGTACATACGGGAAGCACTGCTCGCTGGAGTTCATGATTTTTATATTTATCACTATTATCACCACAACCACCAAATAGACATTGTGCTACTTACAATTTTGACGAGACAATATTATTATTCAGTTATGGAGTCCATGAGTGGAAATTGTCTTGGGAGTTCTCCGACTTGGTCCTGTTCAACTTCATCAAAGGCATTGACAGCTTTTGAGGCTTGCGGCATGATCGGCGAGGTGTGCGAAACACCCAGGGACGACAAGCTCCCCCCCCGCACCGCAAACGCCGTTGGTAAATGGGGGGGGGGGGCAGCCAGAGTTTCATGCTTTTTAATATGAAAAAGAAGTTGTTTCTCGTTTCAGGAGTGCAAAACGTGCGCAGAGATGTGCTGGGACTATCAAACGTGAATCAAATACTTGTACAGCAAGCAACAATTCTCAGTAGACACTACATAACAAAACATCTTTAAGAGACCACAAATTGTGCTTTTTTTTCGTAACTTTAATCCAATTTGTCGCTTGCGCGTTGCGAGAAAAACTGTCTAACCGGTCCTCTGGAGTACAAATATAGTGTGATATTTGTACTATCGTGTGATATTTGTACTCGTTTTGGGCGTTATTTGGTAAAGCCTGATTTAGTTTTCAACCAGGTAACAACTAATTAAGGATGGAAATATCAGTAGCTGTAGCGTATCACGAGACACTTCTTGTGTATTAGCCGAAATGGCCAAACATTTTCGCCCCCCGCTTCTCCCTCATTTTCCAGAAGTCAGAAAGCGTGTACTTCCCATTGCGAGAGGTGAGCGAAAGCTCGACTATGAACTCGACAGACACGCAAAGGAGGAACCATTACCTGGGCTCATTCGTCTCTATGACAACTAGTTTGAAAAGGAGACGCTTGCGCAAGCGCACTAAAGCGGTAAACACTCTGGAATTTCAAGATGGCGCCAGGTAAGAAACAGAAAAAGTCCAAGTCAAAACGATCAAAAGATGGCCCTTCTGGATTGGTAAGTGTAGATCATCGAGTTTTATTTAGTATTCGATGTGACCGTGAAAGTTCAATCGCTATCTATGTATAAATTTACAGAGCCGTATTGCGTCCACACTTGTTCCAAGCGCCATTTTTGCAGCAGTTCCGAGAACACCAACAAATTTAACTCAAACATGGCCACGACGAACACCTTCGCCCATCGTCCAGGCACTTGGGGAGGCAGGAAACATCGGTAGGGTTTTAATCGGTGATTTGTCAAGGCGTCCACCGGCTAAGCTACCTGCAAGCCAAGGAGAAGGCGATGGTGACGTCCGTGAACAAAACGATCGCGAAGAGCGATTGGAAAACGAAGACGACGTAGCGTACGAAACTGTGCGAGATGGGAAAAGTTTTGACAAGACAACGAAGTACTACAGGACGTCAAAAGGTGAAAGTTCTTCTGCTGCACGAGAGGAAGTGGAGGGAGCATCAGCTGAAGAGAACTCATCACAACATTTTTATCATGTTTTAGATCACGAGAGTGATCAGGTCATCGAGCCTGTAGTGTATTCTAGAGTGGACAAGAGAAAGAAGGGGGCATCAAAACAGTCAGCTGATGAAGACAAAGATGAGGTATGAGAAGATAACTTCGTCTTGTCGTTAAGCTTACTTTTATTGAATTTAGATACAAAATTATATACATGTTCATAGATTGTCTTAATAGTAAGTATACACATAATTTTATTTTAATAACTTGGGGTCGTTTTAATAAATCAATATTATTCAACTGGTGCTAGTTGGATATGAGATGATCACAGCCAACTTGGCGCTACACACTACTGTTGGCTATCAGTATCATGTCAATTTGTTGAACGCATGCTCATAGAATAATTGTAAAATTATTGTCTGTACCATACATGTACTTTCTTTCTATAATGACATCATGCAAAACTACTAAATACCTGGTACATGCCGTTCAAAAGGTGGATAACACTATCCACCAGATAAATCAATGTCCAATGGATGTGTTTTTTTTGCGAACACTTATCCACTTGATAGCAAATTAGCCAGTGGATAACATGGCAGATTAGTGTGCAAGACTGTTGATTACGGAAAATGTAACATGGCTTGAAAGATGTAGGAGTAAAGATGATTTTTATTGGATAAAAATGGCTTGTAAATGTTTCCAAATGTCTTGCCAATTTCTTTCCATTTTGATCTCCACTGTCGTTTTTTTATCATTGTGTTGTTCTAGAAAATATCCATACATGTACCCCTTCTACAGATGAATTTTTAATTTGAACCCCTCCACCAACCCTCTGGAAATTGCAGTTAAGCTTCCTATTTTTCTTTAAAAATTTGGGCTTTTAAATCCCCCCTCCCCTTGTTAACCTTTGTGTGCCGGTATGGATATTTTCTGAAACTGTTCATTGAAACTGCTCAGTGCCTATTCAGGACAGGGTGAGGAGGCTTCACAAAATATGGCCAAAATTGTATTTTATGATCCCTTTTGTTTGCTTGTGTTACCATTAGGAGTCTTTAAGTGAGTATAGCAGCAGTGATGAATTGACTGATGTCACCAGCCATGACGAAGAGAGTACAACAAGTGGGGGACGTAGACACAGTGCTAGAGGTAATAAAAAGGGTAAACATGATGGACAGGATACTGTTGATGGAGCGTCGTCTCACAGGAAAAAACCAAGCACTAAGCGGAGAACCCCAGATACAATACAGGAAGTCTCTGAAGATGCTGGCCAAGATGAGGATGGAGATGTCCCTCCTCCTATTCCACCTTACTTAGGAGACTCAAGCCCAGAGGCTCCTACCCGCAGCAAAAGGAAAGGGAAACGATCTGCACAGGATCAACTAGATGGTCCAGGACAGCCCCTGCCTCCTGTACCTTCAGATCCACCAGAGAACCAACTTACAGATGAGCAGAGAAGAGCATTGAAGGTGGTGGAGAGACTGGGTTTTGAGGGGGTGTCACAAAAACTTGCATTGAGTGATGTCTCAGAGGATTCAGAGAGCTACATGTCGCCAGTAGTCCCCAAGAACACAACTGATTTTAATGGAAGGACCACATTTGAACGGGAACAGTTTAAAGACACCTTGACAGAAAGTAATGTTCCAGTGTCTGAAGCAACAATTGAGGAGGCAAGTCTGGGTTTAAGTCATACTTTTGCTGGGCTTGATGGTTATGAACCACAAGAGGATCTCCAGTCCCCAAATGAGGCAGCAGCACAGGAAGGTAATCGTCCTAGTTTCAAAATGCAGGCAAACAGAGCCAACAAAGTTTCCTCTTTTGTTCAATTACTTAATGAGCAAGAAAGGCACAGACAAGCTGACTTGGCAGCTCATGGGCCTGTGAAAGGGAGAAGAGACTCAAGCCCAAACCAGTCTGTTGTAAGTAGCCGTGATGGTCAAGGGTTTGCAGATCCTGTTTTAATACAGAGACTAGAGGAAACCAGACAAGCAAATGAGACATCATTTTTGGAAAGACAGAAACAGTTACAAGCACTGGTGGGGCAGCAGCAACATTTGTATCAGGAGCAGTTAGAACAACAGAAAATTCAACAACAGCAACAGCAGGAGGTTGTCAGGCAACAATGGAAGCTGCAGGAACAGCTCAGGGCTTTGGAAAAAATTCAGCAAGAGTTTAATGAGGTAAATGAGAGAGAAATTGTTGATGTATTGCTGGAGCAGTCATGTCATACATTGACATTGTACATGTATGTGTGTTAGTGATTTACTAACCTGTGTCATATATTTAATGCAGTTTGCTTCTAATGCTTGTATTTTTTGTTTTTTTTTTGTTGCTATTAATTACGCTTCAGTCTCTGGGCCTTTGAAAAACTCAACTTCAATAATTAAAAGATTTTGTTTATCCTTGAATTAGTGGAGAGAAACACTCTTCCAGTTAGTCATTCAATAAGCGCAAATTTAATTATAAAAGTTTGATGCTTGTTCTCCTTCAGATATGTACATCTAACAGTAAGTAGACAGCATAATTCTCCTAGGGTTATATCATGTACACTGTATACCATTTTCTGATTGGCTATGCTACATTTATCTATTCTGTAGTACAGGTAAATGGTGACTATTGTAGCAGCATGCACTAGGGACCACTTTGTGTTTCCAAAGAGTAGTTACATTAATTTTTTTTAACAACTAGCAGATTTATACTAAAACAATTATTACATTATTTGCTCTCGATTTCTATGCATGATAGTTGACTTGTGCTGCGCCCTTGTCAACTATCATGTGATAGAAATCTTGAGCTAATAATCTACAGTAATTGTTTATCTAACTTGTATAACTGCTGTGTAATTTTAGTTCTTGTAACATGAGACAGTTTGAACTTATAGTAAATTTGTTTTGTCAGAATGCTGATCTGTCACCACGAGGTCCAGCCGTTAGTGAATCAGATGTGAGACTCCAGCGTGAGCTAGTGCGACAGCAACAAGAATTCCTTCAACAGCAGCAGGAGCAGTTGAAGTATTCTCAGGATCATCAAGCACAAGCTCTTCAACAACAAGAGAAGTTATGTGAGCAAATCAGGCAGCTAGGTATGATCACATGATATCTTGATTGAGGGTTCGAAAAGTTATAGCCTTGGGATGTGACCAGGAACATCTTTCCTTTTCCTTTATTGGCACCTAAACTTTATGAATTGGTAAATGTGTCTAATAAAGTGTAGTGAAAAAATGTTGACAAAATTCTTGCTACATGTGGGTATGTTTACCACAAGGACCTTAGGAGAGATAAGGTGTGCAGGCACCTGAGAATTACATGTATTAGTTCATGTGATTGAAGTGCAGGAAAGAAAATTTCATAATTTTTGAACAGTACTTATGTAATTTGAAGTTCCTTCAACATTTTCCCCAAAAAACTTTACTTGCCTGTCTGGCAACTAAAGCAACTAATCCGCTTGTTGATGGACTGTCCGATGGACCTGACTTACTTTGCATGTCGCATAATTTCTTTGTTAATTAAATTGGCCAAACCTACCCATGCAGATCACTTGTTAACAGTCTGATCACCGTCACTAGAGGTTAATGCCAGATTCATTCCACTTTCATTTACCAGAGGAACAACAAAAACAGCTACAGTCCAGCGTAAATCTTCTGAGCCCAGCTGGTGAAGATTTAGCGGAGATTAAACAGCAAGAGCAACAAATTGTCAATCTCCTGAATGAACAGCGGAGACAGGAGAACGAACTTCAAAGACTGCACTTGTTGCAACAGCAAAGACTTGAGGAACAGAGCAACAGCTTTACATATGAGAGAAAGGTTTGTACCATTCCTGCTCTGTTGGAATGAAGGCATTGAGGAGGGTTTGCCCCCAGTAGAGTTTGCACCATCCGATTTCGCTCCCAACTTTTCAAGTTCACACAGAGATGTCGACTGAGTTCATTCTCAGTAGTCACTCTTGTCTTCGATCTTAAAAAACGCAAGTTTACTTAAGTATAGTAATATTCAAGTTGGAGCCTACCAGACTGAAAGGTTTTGACTACCTGTGCTTTAAGCAAACTCGATCAACCTTTTAAAAAAGTGTGTTGTGAACTGAGACAGGGCAAACCTGATTGGATGCAAAACCTCCTGTTACCGAATAAAACTGTCTTTCGTCTCAAAATTGTCCCAAAATTGATGGAATTGTACCTCCCAGAGGTTGACGTTTGGCGATGTACATCCAGCTTCCAAACAAGGACACATCCCATGAGGCGAATCTTCTGTATAATAACTTTGGACAGCTCCCATAAGGCGATCTGCCCCATGATTGTTACATGCAGAATTTTCCCTGAAGTCAAGGGATACTTTAGAAAGGGTACACCTTCTGTAAAGGCATATTTCCTGTGATCCAGATTAGAAGCCAAAAACTTTAACACATTTGTTTGGACTTGAACAGGCTTTAGAGCAAAACCAAGAAATGCTTCAAGGAAAAATTGAAGAGCAGGAGACCAGGAGAAGACAGCTTGAGGGGGAGCTTGAAGAAATGAGGAGAAAACACGCAGAAAGCGAGGCACAGTGGAAGGAAAGGCTAAGTTCCATGAATATGGAATCAAACAATGGTGAAAGAAAAGAAAGGCTGGTTAGAAGAGATGAACAACCCGTACTCAACAGCCCATACCAAGATAAAGAAAGGCAAGGCAAAGGAGTGGACCAGGATAAATTTAACAGCTCGTATTATGATAGAGAGAGAAGACACAGAGGACAAGATCGGGGTAATGTAAATTCTTCAGATTATGATAAAGAAGGGAAAACACGGCACCGGACATCTGACGAGTCTTCTCAGTTTACTGAGGAGAGACTTCGACATAAAAGCCAAAGCTCTGGCCCGTCTTATCGCGATGAAATTGAGGGAAGGCATAGTAGAAACAGGGGACATGCTTCGGATAGTTCACGTCACGTCGATACAGAGGAAAGAAGAAGAGATGACAGAGAAGAGAGTCCACGACGTGGGCAGGCAGGCAATAGGAAAAGACACGAAAAATCTGAAAGAAAATCAAAGAAAGCTCGTGAAAAGAATGTCGAATTTGAAACGGCGATCAAGAAGACTGAAGCAGAAGTGACCAAAGTGCAAGTTGTTAGAGATGACGAGGTTTATCGCTTGTCTAAAGGACGAATTGAACTGCTCGAGTCAGAGAAGTCGGCCTTAATGGAACTGAATACATCATTACAAGAAGAAAACAAAGCCTTGAAACAACTAGCGCTTTCTCTCCAGAAGGGCACAGGTTAGATTTTTACAGCATTCCTGATTTCATGTCTTACCAGTTTGAATTAAGTTTGTTTCATTTTCAATCTTTTTTGTCAAGCAGTCAGGTGTGATGTCAGGGATAAGTAAATACTTAGCTATTGCATGATTGCCACCAGATTCTCACAACTATCGTTAACACACCTGTAATAGACGAGAATTCATATTTTGAGCCTGGAGCTAACAAGCTTTTTTGCTTTCACTTCTCACAGGCGTCTCTTCTGTAGTTTTGCAAAAACAAATCAAAGACTTGCACCAAGAACAGAAAGTTTTACAGGATACAGGTTTGATATAATTACTTCTTCTTTTGCTTCTTTTGAGGGTCTGGATGGGGTTTTACAGAAAGCTGAGAATTGGACAACATTTTAACTCTCAGCAAAGAAATGGGAAAAACATTTAACTGATAGCTGAGATTGCAGCACGTTCACCCAAATGAGGCTTCTGCAGATCTGTCACCAACCAGCTCTGTCGGCTGCTGCAATGCGCACCTTTCTCCCAGTTCTCACCCAGCTCTTTCCTTCTCTTTCTCTGCTTTCTTCTCTTCTTCCCTCCTCTACGGTTCCTTCTCCATATCCAGGGTCTGTCACGCTTTCAGTGTTCTTCTGGTCTTCATTTTAATACATTCCTGCAGTCCCTCTTTATATTTCGCAATAAATAAACGCTTTCAAGAGAAGGGCATTTGGGTTTGCGGTATTACGTGGTAGCGAGCTTTTTTCATGTGCTATTTTGGTAATTTAAATATTAACGTGCGGAATCGCGGTATGCGGTTTTTCATCCTTTTGTATTCGGTATTCGGTAAAAGAAGGTCCTTCACGGTATTGCGGTCCTGTTCATTTGCGCTCTCCTGTTTCATACAGGTCAATACACTATGCAGTGCAAAACATGGTAAGCTATAAAGGTCTGTACGAATAAAACGCAAGATGGATGCAAGTAAGTAAGCGTGACCGATTATCAAGGGTTCTAAATGCGCTGTCGGTATTTCGTCGATTTTCGACACAATATTTCAGTATTTGCCAACCGCAACTGGTATTGCCGTATTGGGTTCCCTCTTTCACGGTTTTTTCCGCCATATTGTCAGTGCTGCAAATACATGCACGGTTCAAAATGCATTGTTGTCGGGGAAAAATATTTTGCAATAGTAACTGAGATGTTTATTGTAAATGGTTTGAACCCAGGAGTTTCAGTAGTTCGTATAGTGTGATCGTCTGGGTGAGGGTAGTTCTGAAAAGAACTGTTGTAAGTGACTGACGTTTCGACAACCTGAGCGGAAGTCATCTTCAGAGTCAAGTGGCAAGAGTCAAGAGTCTTGACTTTAAAGATGAGTTCTGTTAAGGTTGTCAAAAAGTCAGTCACTAACAACAGTTCTTTTCAGAACTACCCTCACCCTGACGATCACACTATACGAACTACTGAGATGTTTATGTCATTTCATCTTGTAGTTCATCGACTCAACGTGGAACTAAGCAGATATCAAGCTAAATATCGTCCAGTGTCATTTGAGGTATCTTACTTTTAAGAATTGAGCTAAACCTGATTTTAAGTCAATTATTTGAGTCATAAACATAATTAACATTCTCTGTTACAGGAAGTAGAAGGCATGGCATTGCCTCACAAGAAAGAAGCTGCCCCATGGTTGGTATGTATCAAACGAGGTCATGGTACACAGTGCATGTTACTTCGTATATTTTACCACTTTTTTCAAGACGAACGCCTGTTCGCAGCTCGGATTAAGAAAGAAGCGTAGCTGTCGGTCAGAGGGAGCGGGCGAGCGATGGGCGGGGTCTGGGGGAGAAAACAGGACGCCCTCTCTTTTTAATTCTCCCAGACACCACTCGTCGCCCGCTTTTTGATCGCCTTCACTGACCCAGAACCTGGAATAGGCTAGGGCAAGACTGTTTCTCTCGAGACAGTCTCGTTTTCTAGCGAAAAGCTCATATCAGATTCAGACGATACGACTTCTCTGAGAGTAGGTAAAATCAAACTACATGATTAGTAATGTAATTTAATCAAATCTTTGATTTTAGTAATCGGTCAAATGAAGCTCTAAGGCTCTAAAAATGCACATTTTTCAGGTGAATACAAAGTTCCTGGCTCCTCTTTTCTTGGCGTACGATGATCGGCTGAAGGAAAAGGAACAGTTGATCAGAACTTACGATGTAAGTAATATGAAGCCTGACCGACAAAAGGAGTGTGTAGCAAAGACGCAAAGCACGCGAGAAACGCTAAAGAGACTGGTCATGACCTGGTGTCCGCGCTGCTGCGATGATATTGTGACGACAGTATACATGAACACTTTCCGGTATACGGCCAGACCGTAAAGCATTCTAGTTTTGAACTATGATCGAGCTATGTCTAGGCCGTCTAGTTGTCCTCAATCTGCCTGTAGTAATGTTTCACTTAGTGCATAAATGACGTGACTGATGAATTTGGTCGATTCTAATTGAGAAAGTAGCTAGAAAATCTCTTCCAACCAGAAAAATAGCAGATTAAAACCAGTCCAACTGCAAAATCTTTGATTTACAGTTATTGGAATTGGTTGATGTACAGTAGTCTGCTCCAGGCTCTCAAAAGCCTGGAACAGACTGTGGAATTGGTCCCCTTGGTGTCTGTGGTACTTACTGCCCATCGCTTTGTTTTAACATGCTACTTCTTTCTTCTTTTTGTAGGAGGAACTGAACGCGTTTAAGGCGCGAGTCATGGAAGTTGTGAAGGAAAATCAACAACTTCATATGGTTGGTTCGATTTGTTTATACACTTTCACCCCGAGTACTAATATAAATGTAAAAATTCTCCTTACTGGTCTGTATACATTGTTGTTTTACCAGTGGGAGAATTTGTTTCTCTGAAAAGATTGCTTATTTCGTAGGTTCTCATAACCCGTAGGCTTGATTATACATCTATAACACGATGAGACATCACACCATGCAAACAGGATCGTGGTCTCTTATTAGATCATCCTCTACTGAACTTGATCATTCTTAGCACAAACAGCACAACTGCTTTTTAATCTCTTATGCGCGTTTCGTTTTCCTGTTGATTGCAGAGTGTTAGTAAGTCCAGTCCTGATGCCCTTGGTCCTGACGAATGGTATGAAACGATTTGGAATTTGTTAGCTTTTTTCTTCATGTATACAGTTTCCGCGCAACTCTGAAAAGGCCATTACATGTTCAACTGATTGACGGGGAGGTGTTTTTCTTTGCTCCATTTCCTCTGTAGGCAACAGCTTCAGGAGCAGGCCAAACTTGTGGTGGAGGAGAATGCTCTGTTGATGGAACAGCAAGAAATACAAGACAGAAAAATGAAGGAATTGCAGCGGGTTCACGGACAGGAAGGTTAGTGTTGAGATACATAGACTGTTCCAGTGTCAATAGTAAGTCTCAACATTTTATAATTTTTGAACTAAGATTGTCCAACCGTCACGATCGTGTTCTGGTCCAGTTGTGGCCCTGTCTCTGTCACGCAACGCGTGTGTGACACAGAGATGGCTAGAAGTGGACTAGATTGTGGCCTGGACTTGTCATCTTGAATATTTCGCTGAGGAACGCTTGAGGAGAAGATTAAAGTAAAATAATTCAGAAACTCTGCCTCATTGGCCAGTGTTTGTTGTCTTATTAGTGTCCAAGTTGTCAAAGCGAATTTCAAGTCAAGAGTCCTCCCAGCGACGCCTTGAAACGGAACTAGATGACATGCGTCGTACCCATAGCAACCTGCTGCGGCAGCACGAATCTATTGTAGCAGATCAAGAGTACAAGATGTCTGTTCAGGAGCATTTGAGAATAATGGATGAATGCAGAAGGTAAGGGATGTGGTGCCATGCTGATATTTTTCATCAGACAGTTGCCTATGTGTCAGAGAGGTTTTTGACTGGTTGTTTTTCGGAGCATGTGAAAACGAAGCAAATCACTGTGAAACTACTAAAGCATACTTTCAGGAACACAACTTACAGTAAAGCAATAAAATTTCGTTTCACTATGCAATATCAATGATTCCGATGGCATGGAAAATGGTTGACGTAAAGGACCATATCCTTAAATTCAGTAAGGGAACGCGGAAGACAAAACACGGGAAGAGCGCGAAAAGCCAAACCGTTTATGTGTCGACAAGCGCAAGAAAAAAGGAGTCATTGTAACCAGGAGCCCATGGCTCCTGTTGCAGCTTGCTCCATACGTGCTGAAACAAGTAGAGGCGGATTATGGTGAGAAGTGAAGGAACTCTCGCTTTCTCTCGCGGCACTCTTCTTTTAGTTTCTCCCTTGCTGTTTGTTTTGCACTGCTCCCTAACTATGTGAATGCCTTGATCAGGCCATAGTCAGTGTTATCAGTAGAAAGCGCGGGAAAAGCGAACATGTGAGTGGTGGGTGACAAGCGCAGAACAAACAAACAACCAACATGTGCCGAAAAGTGCGGGAAAATAAAGAAAATGCTTTACCGGTTGAAAGCGATGGAAAAATTCGCGCAAACCAGTTACTATAACTTCTGTCCATATTACAAGGAACTTAATTACCGAGTGACATAATTAGTATTAAAACTTCTTTGCTTATCCTTCTTTTAGCGTTCTTGAAGACTTGAAAGCTAAAACGAAATTAGAGACAGAGGACTATAACTCTCGACTGCAGGTGTGTACCTTTCTTTCTATCCACGATTGAGTTTAAATTAAAATGAAAGGGAACCATACTCATTCACACCCTTTATCTCTCTGTCCCAATT
>Ga0126337_10001462_pt1 | contig 14310 bp, 12 predicted proteins | sample DipCmetagenome_FD_92527 | JGI IMG/M metagenome (GOLD analysis project Ga0126337, IMG submission 92527) | Coral microbial communities from La Bocana,Puerto Morelos, Mexico - Diploria C A metagenome | ecosystem: Host-associated > Invertebrates > Cnidaria > Coral | place: La Bocana,Puerto Morelos... | reverse complement strand
TGTAGATGAAAGTGAAGAATGATCATCGCAGTTAATTTTCCAATTTAAGCAATTGGAAAGAAGAAGCCTGAAAAAATCAGGGCTTCAACGGGATTCGAACCCATGACCTCCGCGATACCGGTGTGATGCTCTACCAACTGAGCTAAAAGCCACACATTGGGAGCGAGGTCAATTCCAATTGCTTAAATTGGAAAATTAACTGCCATGATCCTTCTTCACTTTCATCTACAACCACAGTTGATTAATATGAATTATTTCATATAAACTTCACATCATTTCACTCCTCACGGGAAGATATGAACTCAATTAATTGACCTCGCTCCCAATGTGTGGCTTCATAGCTCAGTTGGTAGAGCATCACACCGGTATCATGGAGGTCACAGGTTCGAATCCCGTTGAAGCCCTGATTTTTTCAGGCTTCTTCTTTCCAATTGCTTACATTGGAAAATTAACTGCGATGATCATTCTTCACTTTCACGAACCATGATGATGATGAACTGTGATTGGCTACCTGAGTGGGCAAGTTCCAAACCTTAGAGACAGACAAGAGGACTGTAACCCAACTCCAAGCCTTCACTAATTGCACCTAGTAAATTTTGGGAGTCAAGAGTACGATGGCCATGAAAGATCTCAAACATGGACTTGTAGCAGTGTACCAGGCAAGAGAGCATTTTAAAGTTACCATCCAAAGAAGGAAATGGAGCTTCAAAAACAACACTGCTTTCTATTAGTTAATCAGAGGGTTCTTCTTATTCAATAAAATTAGGACAGCACAGAACATTACAGAGTACCTCTAGGATGTTCAGTGGCATTGTCAGTACTGTTAGGATCAAGGTATTTCATTCTAGCCACTTCACTTGTGTCATCTGTTGTCAGATTGTTCTCAGATTTCTCTGCATGATTGATTGTCTTGTCCTTCCTTGAGCTGCTTGTTTTAGACATTGTCTGGGCTGATCTGTGATTCTGTCTAATCTTGAAAGACACCTGTGCAGATAAATTCAAAGACATGCAATACAAAGTGGGATCTGTGTGTGGAAAACACAAGAAAGCTGTCCACATTTTCACAATATTTACAGAAAGTTTTTTTAATCCCAAGTCAGAACACAGCTCACATACAGAAAATACAAAAAAAACCACCCCAAAAAAAGCTTTTGTTGTCTGGTTGATATTAAATTACTACAATGATCAATCAACGATTGCTATCGCTATGTGCAGTTTCTGACACACTACCCCATGTGGTTTCTACAAGAAAGCACATGTAAACAGAAACTTTGTCACTAGAATAACGAATATACAAAGTAACTGTAACCGAGGTTTAATTGTTCATTAAATGTTCTGCAGCACCGCACAAGGTGCTTTAAAAAAAACTCTGTTTAACGAGTTCAAGCTTATCAATCAATCAACTGTCTATTGCAATAAGCATGTTCAGTTTCTGCAGTCTCTACATCTCCTCCTCCTGTAAAGCATCTTGAATCCTCAAACCTGCGGCAACAGCGGCATCATGTCTAGAACGGGAAGGTCGTGGCTCAGGGTTTGGATCTGAGGTATTCTGTGCCTGTACCGAGTTGTCACATGCTGGCCACCCCACCATGGTGCTCTACTTAAATTGAAACTCCAAGCGATTTCTCTGTCGGAAAGATAAGACTGGACTCTCTCGTCGCTCCGAATTTGCTTTAACCACCTTGCTGCTCCCACAAAAGGTCTTTCCATTGTCGGAAAACACTTTCGCTGGTAAAACCTCGATGAAAGGTTGTAGTCTCTTGATTTGGTAGTACTTCAAGGTGCAAGGCTCTTGACAAGCTGCAAGCGTAAAATACCAGGTAAGCCATGATCCTTGATTTTCTTCACGTGATTCACCACAAATTGCCGGTACTCGCCATTACCGCGAATCCAATGGAGTGCAACAGTACTATCTAGCCAGCAATGGACTGATGTCACAGGGAACCCATCTAGTGCATGGCAAATGTTATCTACTGTCTTAACTGCCATGTGTCCCGCAACCAACTCAAGTCTTGGAATGGCCAATCGCTGTTTAGCCAGACGCACTTTTGCAGCCACCAGTTGTTGTGTTGTTCCAGAGTCTTGTCTAACCACTGCGTACACTGCCGCGGCGACACCACGTTTGCTTTCGTCTCTAAATGCATGAAGCTCCACTGCATTGATTGGTTCACGGTATAGCAAAAACGTTCATGTTACCACTATGTTCTCAGGCAAGTCGCTCTCCCAGCGCTTCCATCTCACCGCAAGGGCATCTGGTAGGGGGGTGTCCCAGGCTTGTTTTAGCTCACAAGCCTCCCGATAGATGAACTTCCCTTGTAGCGTTGTGGGAGAAACTAGACCAAGGGGGGTCATAAATGCGAGCTAACTTCCCCAGAATTCCTCTTTTAGTTGGCTCTGCTCTCTCTTGAGGAAATGTAATAGCCAGGGTGTCTGCAACCTTATCCCATTTGAGGCCAAGGAGTTTATTTCCTTGTCCGGAAACATTTGCGCTTAACTGCTGCTTGGCGTAGGTATCTTCGCTGTCATTGATACAATTGTGAGGATTTTCTTCAAACTCTGGTGCATTAGAATGCCATTTGTGCAGCTCGAAACCTGCGTCAGAGTAGATTGACACAACATCACACTTGAGCTCTTTAGCTTTGGTGAGAGTGGGATCACCAGAAATGAGATTGTCAACATACAGGCTGCGAAGGATCTCGGCAACACTCTGTGCAAGTTTCTTGCTCCAGCTCTCCAGGTGTTGTTCATTCACACCTCCTAAAAGAAACGGCGAGGGTGCGAGCCCGAACAGCGCCCTTGTAAACCTGAAAACTTAAACTTGTGTAGAATGCAGGTCATGCAACCAATGGAACCTCCCCTTCTCTGATGCGAACCTGTAAAAATGCCTGGCGCATGTCTCCAGCGAAGGCCACTGAATGGAACCTTCCATGTACTAAGACATCGTAGATTTTGTTTTGGAGAACCGGACCAGGCTCTAGACAGTCATTCTGAGAAGGTGCTTCCTTTGCTCCCTGTGCAGAACAGTCATAGACCACCCGTATTTTTGTAGTTTCAGCAGTTTCTCTGATAACTGCTCAATGAGGCATGTAAAACTCCTTTCCTGTAGCCTGCAAAGGAGCCGGCTCAACCACACCTTCTGTCAGCTGATCCCAGATGATTGTGTCGTATTCTCCCAGCTTTCCCATGCGGCATTATTTGGAAAGTTGAGCGTGTAGGCGTCGTAGACTACCCTCCTTGTTAGTTGGGAGAGGTGGGTGATCTCCTTTCCACGGTAGTCCCATTTCGTACCAGCCCTTTTCAGGATCTCGGGTCAGTTGTTTGCGAAACCCTTTGTACACTTCTAACTGATCACCTGCTACTGAATCGGCTAACCCAAGTACATCTAGGGAGCACAGATTTTCATAATCACTCACAGCATCCACGGCTAGAAAACCAGCGCTCACATCAGCTTCTATTCCTGGTGCCATAAGTGCCCAGCCAAAACGAGTAAATTCAGCCACAGGCTCTCCATGGCATCCAACATGCGGTTGTGTGCGTGTACGGATTTGTGCGTATTAGTTTGCTCCTGGGATCTTGTGAACCAGTAGACATCTGTCCGATGACTGATCTTCCAACTCAATTCCGATCAGATGAGAGAGGTTAGCAATTCGCTCAGTGTACCAAGGGTTGTCAAGTATTAGTAACTCCCTTTTGTCAATTCGCGTGACATGCGTGTTCAATGCGAAGTCCCCTTTAACTGCCCGCAGTCTCAAGTCGTACTCTTACAGTTTTGTTGTTGCCACATCCATTAATGTTGCCAGGCGACACGTTCCACTTCTAACCACACACGCTCCGATAAGATCAATCAAAGTGGACGAGACCTACGATTGACTTGCTCCACTGTCAAGGAGACTTACTAAAAAAGCCTTTTGTTCCTCGGGCGTAGAAATATCGCTGCAGTCCAACAAAACATGCTCAGTGCTATCACAATAGCACATAAATTATTGACATGCTGATCGTCCGAGAAAAAAACACGATCACTTAAGGCAGGACATTTAGAGCTGGTTGTATTCGTGTCTGTCCATTTGCGCAATGCTTCTAGCAACTCCTTAAATGACCACGAACGCCAATCACTGGGCACATGTGAAACAAGTTCACTTCGAAGGAATTCCAATTTCTTCACAAGGACATAATGCACCACGCCTTGAACTGATTCTAGTTTTCCCAGTGTTTCAAGGCTCTCAGTAGTGAAGAGAAGCTTTTCATAAAACTGGTGAACTTTGGCCACATTTCTTTCTGTTATTGTTGGCATCTCGAGAAAATTTATGATGTACGCTCCCACTGCCTTGTCTGGGTGACCATACTTTTCTCTAAAACATTTCTTTGCACGCACATAACCATCTTCGTTAAATGGCAGACCATCAATAGCTTGGCGTACTCTCTGCACCAGTAATTCTTTTAAATGAGAGAACTTTGTAACAGCTGGAACACTTTGAGAGTCAACCATTGCAGAAAATTGACTTTCAAAATGCACCCAATTTATCACAGTCCCGCTAAAAGGCGTAATGGATAGCTTGGGAAGCTTTACAGCGGACCTTTTCTCTTCTAGCTCCTTTTGTTTGAGGGCAGCTTGCAACCTTTCATTAAGAATTTGCTTCTCATGCTCCAGCTCTTTTTCACACATCTCTTGTCGATCGTGCTCTCTTTCTTCCTTGACAATTTGATCATAACCCTTTTGTAATTTATCTGCGCAATCATTTGCCAGACGTAGATCGTTCTCTATTTCTTCTGACCAGGTTTCGACTTGCTCTTCTAACTCTCCCTGAGAAAACTTAGACTCCTGGATTGATCCTCTTAATTGATCTATTTCTCCTGCCAGTGAAACTACAGAAGTACGTTGTCGTTCGATGGTTTGCTTATCACAATTTCGATGATTTGGTCACACTTCTTACTAAGATGTAGAGCTTTTAGTTTCGCATCTAACTCATCCATTTGCTTCTTTAGCGACATCTTGAGGACTTCTGTCCCATCAGAGGTGCCAGTAATGTGGAAAACACAAGAAAGCTGTCCACACTTTCACAATATTCACAGAAAGTTTTTTTAATCCCAAGTCAGAACACAGCTCACATACAGAAAATCCAAAAAAAACCCGCCCAAAAAAAGCTATTGTTGTCTGGCTGATATTAAATTACTACAATGATCAATCAACGATCGCTATCTCTATGTGCGGTTTCCGACATGTGAAGCAAATTCCACCTACTTCAATTTAATAACTATAATGACAAAAGTCCATTGTGAGGTGTCCCTACTGAACTGTTAAATCACTACAAAGCAAAAATGTTGGCAATCAGCTGACCTAAACTGAAAATTGTTTAATGTATCACATTCCGGTCACCTACGGAGATTTAGACTGAAAACGTACAACGTTATGCACAAAACTTAAGCAGTTGTGAAATTAAAGCCTGAAAAAAAAATGCAGACCTGAACGGGATTTGAACCTCTGCAATGCCTACTTTCTCTGCGGTTCACATATGTGACCTTTCATATATTCATTTGCATTCTTCACCTTCTCCAGGTATATTACAAACTCCCAATGAGACCAGCTCCCAGATGGATCAGTTTATAGATCAGTTGGTAGAGCACTGCATTGGTATTGCAGAGGTCATGGGTTTGAATTCTTTTTCAAGCTTTCATTTCACAACTGCTTAAGTTGTGTGTACATGTATAACTGCGATGATCAATCATAAATTCACGTCTCTCTCCACAGTTCATACATGGGATCTTTTATATATTCATTTGCATTCTTCACCTTCTACAGGTATATTACGAACTCACAATGTGACCAGCTCCCAGATGGCTTGATAGCTCAGTTGGCTCAGGTCACAGGTTTGAATACTATTTGGGCCTGAATTTCTTTTTTTTTTTCAGGCTTTAATTTTACAACTGCTTAAGTTGTGTATATGTCTGTGATGAACAATCATAAATTGACATCTTTCTCCGCAGTTCAAATACATGTATGTTATCTTTCATTTATTCATTGGCAAAATATATTTTGTTGACCAAAGCTCGCAGTCTCATTAACAGTCCTGGTAAGAGATGATGGTGTGTTTACTTAGCAGTGCTGCTGGATTGGAAACCATTTTATACCAGCAGAATGACAAAACAGTACAGCCATCAACCCCAATGTACATGAAGAATGTAATACAGTGTATTATAAAGTATATTTTAACCCCTCACATAACTTATACCTTGTTGTATTTCTCATCTTGTGGAGTATTTGCTACACTTTCTTCATCATCTGTTATGACTGTATTTTCCGAGTCTGTCTCTGATTGCTTTGCCTGAAAAAAACATAAACAACAAGAAGTCAGTGCAGGGAGTACGATTTTTAACACTGTCTAACAATGCAAGATTTGCCTTTTCAGATGCTGTACAAACACACACTGTAGAAGGCTGCTGCATTTTTTCAATCCTGGAATGACCATGTTAATTTTGTATGTACAGATTGAAGTTTCCACTTTTTAAAATTATATCTGTATTCCATATGCATATTAACCTATTAATGCCTACACCAGCCATAAGTGGCTATGAGGAGCATTGGCATTTGTTCCAATTCTGACTTCATCACATGACCAAAATTAGCATCATTATACTCAAGTTCTGCAAGAGGAGAAGATATTTCCAGTGATAGCAAGATCACATGGATTGGCTCATTTGATCCTGCACAGAAATGCTCAATCAATGTTTGCCTTTATACTTTGAACACATTACTCATACATCTACATGTACTTACCAGTACTTCTTCCAAATTGCAAATAATTTAATTTACAAATAATTCCCTTGTACCCATTTATATACTATTACACCTTGAGAAAGGTACTGTGAGAGTGCAGGTGCTCTGTCTAAGCTTTAGGGGTGTAACAATTCAATTTCCTTTCGATTCGATTCGATTTGGATTATTGCCTTTTGATTTCGATTATTTCGATTCAATTATGCAAAATATTAATGATTTTTAATTCTTGCAACATGATACACAATGTAAACAACATACAACCCTAAACTCTCAACTTGAGGATACAATAGTAACAGGAACATTTTTAATCTATTTCAAGGATGCAATAAAAATTAAAAAAACATGCAATTTGTCAGTGTTCTTCTTTGAGCTCTTTCTAGATATAGTGCACTCTCAAATTTTCTTTAAAAAAAGTAACTTGTCTACATGTTCGCTATGCAAACATGACCTCTGAGCAGACACAATGTGCCCTGCAGAAGAGAAAACTCTCTCACTGGCCACTGATGTGGCAGGGACACATAGATACACATATATGTGTTGAAACCCTTTATTTTCCACAACTGAATACGGCCTCATGTCCTTTGAAATGAAAACTCCAATAGACTTCCTTATTGCTGTTGCCCTGTTGCCTGACCGCGGCAACTTATTCTTCATAACATCCTGAATTTTTGACTGTCCTGTTCCAGTACTGTTTTTCGCACCCGGTGAAGTTTTTGCTCTCTTTGACTGCAATGCTTCTGACTTTTCATCAATGCTGTGTTGCTTTTTAAGTGTGCGCTCATGCTTGAAGTTGAACCGGTGCAACACTTGAAAGTTGCTAAGCAAATTTTGCAGATAGTTTTAGTACCGTCTTTTGTACCGTCTTTAGTCGGAAAACCATAATATTTCCACACTGCGGATCTAAAAGAAGCAGGCAGATTCACAATCACTTGGTCATTCGTCGCCATGTTGTCCGCCATGTTTGAGAACGTGACAATGAGCATGTTGCACATGGTTTACCTTATTTGGAAATTCTCGAGGGGTGATAGAGGGGCAACATTTTTACCAAGCAACATGGCGCAAGAACTGCAAATTAAAGTCTTTGATTGTCTATGAAAAATGCACATTCTATTGAGATCTGGATTCTAATTTTACAATATAATACTCACTGAGAGAACCCTAGGAAAGGTATGCAAAAAGTCAAACCGAAATCGAAACGTGGAATCAAATAATCGTGAATCGAACCGAACGGTCATAATCGCAATTAGAATTCGATTAATCATTACACCCCTACTAAGCATTCCCTTTGGTCCAATGTTCCACAAGTTAAAAATGCCTTCTCTCAAAAATTACTCATTATGTTAAATTATTTGATTTTTTTCTGAGTTGTCTGTTAACTTACTGAGGCAGTGTAAAACAGGTCTTTCAGCAGAGTCTCATCATACAAAGGATCCCCAGACTCACTAACTATGCTACTCTCAGGGGAGGAGTAACAAGATTCTTCCAGATAATGCATTTCCTCTTCACCTAAGACTAAGTCTACTGCTTTGTTGTTATGTGACAATACTGACTCAATCACCACACTCTCATCTACACCAGGCTCATCTGATGTAAGAATTGCCTTAAGCAGTTTACCAGGTGGTGAAGTCCTACCAAGAAAAAATAAATTGAATCAGTTTGGTGGCTGACTTAAAAACATCAACAAATTCAGATATTATAGAGATGATGGAAAGAAGTGATCAGTGTTCATTGCAACCAAGAGAGTAATCAGAAAATAATGGAACTTAGCATGGTATGTGATGTTTACATGCATTTATATATTATAAATATGATGTGGCCAAAAAAGTCTTCAAAATAACAGATTTTGATATCAATTACATGAGGTTTCACTTCAGAATGCTTTAGCTATCAGAACTCTGAATAGCATCCTGAAGGTATTTAAATGGGAAAAAATATTCGTTGTTGCCACATTTCAGGTCAAATTGAATTGGGCTGTCTCAAATATCAAACACTCCAACCTTGAATGAAGCTCTTTGCACTCTTTTCAAACAGGGAGTGCATTAATAAGTAACCATGATGATGACCATGAGGACAATGTCACTGCACAAAAAATTTATATTTGACCTGCACATCAATACTCTAGAATCATTCAGTCTGAATTTGTAAGGCAGCATTAAATTGAAAAACAAATCACCATTGTGGCTCCCATTCTCCAAGCTATGCAGAATTTAGTTATTTGACGTTCTACTTTTACAAAAAAAAGGCCAAAAAAATTTACCAAGATTTATAATGTACATGTACATACACAATCACTGTTCCCCTTTATTAAACCTGTTATTTAGTAATATTCCTGATCCTGTTGCCATTTTGGTTTTCTTAAACTCTCTATTATTTTAAAATTCTATTTTAGTGACATCATGCAAAAATGATTTTTTGGCCAGCTGGCAATCTGATTTAATCCACAGGCACCTACTAAAATCAGTTACTAAATACTCAAGCTTGCAATAAATTGGGTCACGGAATCAAATTTTGGATCATTTTTTGGTAAAAAATACCTGAGTCCGCATGTTGGACTATGTTCCTTCCATGGTTGGACGGGCAATGTATATAATTATTTCAGACCAATCACATTGAAGCTACTATGAACAACCAATCCAATTGCTGCATGCAGCAATACCATTCAGTTTGTGAATGCAAATTTCAATTAAATAGCGCTGTTCAAGGAGTAATACTCTCTTATCGCTGAAACTGTCCTTGGATTCAATACTGATGTTTTTATTCATTAACTGCAAAAGGTAACTTGACACTTTTCATTTTAACACATTCATGAGTGGTTGCAATTAAAACTGATGAATCAGTGACTCTTGTTCACACAGTCAGAATAAACTAGAAGCCAATCAAGTGGCATGTCCAGCAACTTAAACTTTTCTCTTTTCTTAGTGTCTTCAATGGCATTATTTTAAAATCTGGCATTACAGGAAGTTCTTAAATTTTTAGCAGAGATTAAGGAGAGTCTGCAAAAGCGTCCCACACCACATTTAAAAGCAAACCACCAAATACATATACTATAATTGACATACGTATTATACAATAATAAAAATATTAATAATAATAATAACAATAAACAACCAACTAATTTGGTATAGTAATTCGGAATATAAAATCATCATTTGCCCATAAAAAATTTCTTCACTTTAGATTTAAAATTCCCAGTACAACATGCAGTATATGAATGTCCACAGGCAAAATATTCCATGAATCTACTATTCGATGCAAATAAGAATATTGAAGGGTATTAGTCCTTGCATATTTTTTCTTTAACATCAGATGATCATGTCTAAAAGAATAATTGTCACAGTTTACAAAATGTGAAACATCAACATCAGCAAGTCCTTTTAGACCCTTAAAAAAGAAGTTAACATCAGTTAAAACTCTCCTGTCTTCCAAAGATAATAGATTTAACCTCTCAAGACGAGTTTCACAGCTGTCCTTAGTCTTCAAAATAAATTTAGTGGCTCGTCTCTGGACACCTTCAAGCTTGTTAGTGTTCTTACGTGAATACAGGGACCATACCACAGAGCAGTATTCAAGATTAGAACTTACTAAGGAACAGTAGAGGGTCCTTAGAGTCTTCAAATCATTCAGTCCTTTACAGATTCTTTTAATCAATCCCAACATCCTATTTGTCTCCTATTTGTCTTAAAGTGCCTTTGACATGAAAAGTAATTGCAGCTTATTTGATAGGCTTTTCAAAAACAAACAAGAATGATGTTTTCTTTTTTTGGAACATCTTTTTTTGTTTTAGAGATATTGACGTTTCCCTAGTATGCAAATTACAAAAGTGATGACGTCATAAGGTTTTCAACTTAATTCATGATATTTTTTTTTTCTTTTAGATGCTCTTTTATTATTTATTAATTCATTAATAAAGCATATCTCTGGAAATATTGAAGCAGTGGACTTCATAATGTCTCACCTGGATGGACCAGCTAAAGAAGAGGTATGAATGTACAGCCAAAAGGAGTGAAGTAACCCAAACTTCCTTCTGGATGTTCTCACATGAGCATTTGGAGAGAAACGTTCCAGCTCTCAACTTCTGAAGATGTTCTGTGTGCGTAAGCAGAAAGAAAACGAAACACTTCAAGGGTACTCATACAGCTTGAATGGACTACTCAAGTGCATCACCAAAGCAGATCCAAAGGCAGTCCCTGACCAATTTGCAGACAATGTGAGAGACCCCTTTCTTAGGAAAGAACTGAAGAAGTTCATCCGAGAGCATCAGCCCGCATTCCTAGATTTAAGGGAGGAAGCCTTACGCTGCTAAGAAGAGGAGGAAAGACCACAGCGTACCAGGCCCCCATCATCACAGGAAGTAGCAGCTGACATCCCAGATGAGAGTTCTCACTGTAGTGCTGCTAACTCCATCACCACCCCCATGAATAAGGTATTGGAGGTCCTGCTCAAGCAGCAGAGGTCCTTAGAAGAACTGATGAGTCCAATTAGAGACATCAAGCAGCCAAGGACCCAAATCCCGCCCAAGGAATGGAGTAGACAGTGCCCTAATAATCTCCCCAGCGCAACTTAAAGCATTCATCTCTTGCTCAGAAACCAAAGTGTAGGGATAAAAACAACCATGCAGTTCTTTGAAGTGCAGCTGGATTAGAGTCAACAAATTCCAACTTCCAAATTCCAAATTCAAAAAGAGCATGTTCTTCATTTTCGTCAATCACCTGAGCAGCTTGTGGCTTGTTTCCTTTACCATGTTCATGAACCATTGACTTACGCTTTGCAGCTAGTATGCTTGTCAATTTTTCAAACTAAACAAAAACCATTTTTTATGCCTTGTTTTTGACTAGTCCCATTGCCATGGCAACAGCTCACACCTTAGCCAAAATGCGAGAATAAACTCTTCTGTGGTTAATCTTGACTCTTGCAAAAAATGGGCACCAAAGGATAAATAGCTTAAAAGTAATGGTGAATTAGGCATAGGCTCTTGTAAACTGTGTTTGGCCACTTTAAGACAGGAGCAGCAGCAGAATTGTTGTCATGGCAACAGCACAATCTATCTTTTAACTTCTTCAACTTCTCTTCCTCAATTCCCCTGTTCCTTCTTGCAACAGTATTTTAGCATGACTTGCACACATCTTCATTATCATGACCGTTGTTGAGTTCTTCCAGCAATTTTTCTTGGTTGTAAACAACCCTTTGCTGCTTTCTGCTAATTTAGTGGTACACTCCTTGCCAAAAGTGTTTTTTTGCCTTCTTTGGATTTCCTGAAAATGGGCAAGATCGCTTTTTCTTCTTCAAAGATATTTGTACACTGATCATGGGGCGTGAATTGCATGTCAACTCAGCATGTTATTGATGTTCTATGACTTCTTGCCTCGATAATGAATTCACTTTGACAGAACTTGTCAACTCTGACTTTCTGACTCCTGACTTTTGTTGATGCCTGTTCCAATTTCTACATCAGAATTAAGTTTCCAGATCTTCAGGATAATAAAATTCACTTGAATGTTCCTCTTCCTTCCTCATGTTGTGTGGGAGATGCGGTGTCCTCATGGTTAGTGAACTTGACTGGCCGGGGACATTGTGTTGTGTTCTTGGGCAAGACACTTTACTCTCACAACGCCTCTCTCCACCCAGATGTATAAATGGGTACCGGCTAATTAGCTGGGGGTAACCCTGCGATGGACTACCATCCCATCCAGGGGGAGTAGCAATATTCCTAGTCGCTTAATGCTACAGAACCTGGGATAAGCTCCAGCCTGATGGTCTACTTAGGCTCATATGCAAACTTTTTTGTCCATGTTGTAAGCTCTGGAAAATATCAGTCTTTTGGGTAGATTCTTTGCGCACAATGAGAGCATTCACATGTTTTCTTTCCATAGTTTTAGTTGCAAATTTTGATGAAGGAGGCAAATGAATGTATGAAAGATCATATATTTGAACTGCAGAGAAAGATATGAATTGCATCCTTCACCTTCTACGGGTATATTATGCACTCACAAAGTGACCAGCTCTCAGATGACTTGATAGCTCAGTTGGTAAAGCACTGCACTGGTATTGCAGAGGTCATGGGTTCGAATTCCGTTCAGGCCTGAATTTTTTTCAGGCTTCAATTTCACAACTCCTCAATTTGTGTGTATAACTGCCATGATCAACCACAAATTCATATCTTTTTCCACAGTTCATACATTCATTTACAGTTCTAATCACAGCTGGACCCAGCATCACAACGTACAATGCAAGTAAACAACATCTTCACAGTTAATTTCATATTTTGTCCCTTGAAAGAAAATACTTGGAGACTTTAAGACCTATGACCTACAGTACCGCTTAGAAATAAGCGTCCATCGCATACGCACCTTATACGCACACACATATACGCATACGCACATACACAGATACGCATACGCACATACACACATACGCATACGCACATACGCAGACACGCATACGCACATACGCAGTTCTTTGTTATTCATTGCTCTTGAATTTCATTGTGTTGTACTGTTGGAGAAAAGAAATAAAATAACTCTGCGAGAAAATTTTAAAATAGCGCTGGTCGATTGAGTAATGAGAAATTTACACATTTTGAAACAAGCTATCGTATTTCAAATCTAACTCGCATTAGCCATTTCTATATTTTGACAAGACTTGTTTTCTAACTGATTGTTTAAGACAAGTTTCGAAAAAACCATATATCTGGTTCTATTTCGCATCTATTTCTATTTTACATTTATCATGATTTTAAACTTTTTTTGCAAGATAAATCGCACGCGCCGCAAAACTTGTTTGGGAATTGATTGTCTATTGAAGCGACACGGCTTAGTGGCGAAAAAAATCATATCTCTGGTTCTATTTGGTGTAAATGGGCGATTAAAACGGTAAAGTGATTTCAATGAGTAGAAACGATATTCTATTAGAGTTTATACAATGCGCCGTGAACATTTGTCATGTTTATTAACTTTTTTGCAAGATAAGGCCCGGTTCATACGTCGAACTTTTCATGTGCTGAATCTAATAATTAGGTTCAGCACATGAAAAGTTCGATGTATGAATCAATTAAGTTCGACAGATTTGTATTTGGGTCGACCTGCCGTTCTATTCGACCGGGCTTGTCGAATAGAACGGCAAAAGATCGACTTCAATTCATACATCGATCTTTCCATGTGCCGAATCTAATGCATAAATTATGCTAATGTATTTTTGATATAAGAGCATTTTTGATTGGTGAGTGAGCTGTCATGAACGCGATCATGCATAAAATTAAAGGCATGACGTAACGCTCTAGACCGCGAAAACAACAAGGTTTCCAACGGTCAAATGTCTCTTATCGAATGTATCTGTACGCTGTTTCGCTTTTTCCGTCGATTTTCTCTTCAAATGTCTCTTTATAATTAAAGCGAAACAAAAACAGGACTAGAAACTAGATGCAGTAGTTAAATTTACAGGACTTATGGTTATTGAAGAAATATGATCGATGTCTGGCGACTTTTCTTGAAAAGTACTGTTTGTATTTTATTTTTAAGCACAAAGACGTGTGCTCTCCCACT
>Ga0126337_10001461_pt1 | contig 14317 bp, 7 predicted proteins | sample DipCmetagenome_FD_92527 | JGI IMG/M metagenome (GOLD analysis project Ga0126337, IMG submission 92527) | Coral microbial communities from La Bocana,Puerto Morelos, Mexico - Diploria C A metagenome | ecosystem: Host-associated > Invertebrates > Cnidaria > Coral | place: La Bocana,Puerto Morelos... | reverse complement strand
TAATTATGGCGTTTTAAGGATCCTTTGCTTTCCTTCATCTTGAATTGTGAGAACTTTGTGGTCAATCAGAAATGAAAAATATTTTAGCGTCCAAGTTGTTGTCGCTATGTTATAAAAGAATTGTTTCATCCTTAGTGTGCGTAGATGGAGTTATGGATGCACGCGGGAAGTTTGAAGAGCACGGAGACCTAGACCACGAAAGAAGCTCTAGCTTCATGAGTGCTCTCCAAAACTTCCCAAGTGCATAGATAACTTCATATGCGCACAGCTAAAAGCATGAACCAATTCTTTTATAACATGGCGACAAGCAACAACTTGGGCGCTAGAACAATTTTTATTTGTGATTGACTAAAAAAATTATCACAATGCACAGTGAAGGAAGTCAAAAGTGATTCAGTTCCCATCCTAATACGCCCCAATCAGTTGAGCAGCCGTTGAACGAAAACATTTAACCCGGTTTCCAAAATTGTCAATGGAATTAATTATAATGAAAATGTAGGCAAAGAAGGTCAAAAATACTCAATAAAAATGTAGCTAAACAAAGTCAGAATACTCAAGTTTTAATTAACCTTCTTAGCTTGGCAAAAGACAAAGGCCCGAAGTATTACTCGGGGTTTGGATTGTTCAGAACAATATTCACATTGTCGAAACTTAAACAAAAGAAACTTGCACTAAACTTAACGGAAATTTTGCAGCTAAATTAAAACTGCACACGTCATTATATGCGTTATATGCGCACGGCCGAGCGTATATTTAAGCAATGGAGTAAATGTTACAAATAGACTGGTAAAGAATTACTTGCCAAAATGGAAAATAGAAGGCAGTGTAATTGTACGTAAACTTTTTGATTAATTAATAATGTCCTAATCGCCCAACACTCGCACGGGTGAGCGAGCGAGCTGTTGGTTTAGTACGTGAGCAAAGGCTGTAGGTAAGGTCTGCATCAAATCATCCACATATCACTGCAGCCAGTCTCCCATCTCATTGAAAAAAAATTAACCGTGTCCTGTTGCGGAATTTTGGGGGGTTGTTGCAGAAGGTGCGCTCCCCCCTTCCTGAGACGTTGCTGTTGGTTTCCTTCGGTCCTTAAAGTATATAAAAAAAGAGATAAAAAGTAGAAAGTCGAGATAAAAAGAACAAAAAGAAATATAAAAGACATTAGAAAATGAACCAAAAAATAATAAATAAATAAATAAGCAAAAAAAAACATCTAGGCGCCACACAGGTCACACTTATAAGTGTTTGTGACGGTTGTGCCCTCTTGCTGGGCTACATAGCGTTCAAAGCGCATGCGGCGCCTTTCAGCAACGAGTTCATGCCGTCTAGCCTCAGAGGCCATGATGTGTTCGTGTACGCTGGCTCTCCGTCTGGCCCGATTATCAGCCATCTTGGTCTTAGTGGTCAGCTTCCAGTTGTTCCATACTCGAGAAGTGAGACGGCCGAGCGTTATGGCTGCTTTCACCAATCTCAGCATCTCAGCATCTGCTCTTGCTGCTCTTTGAATTTCTCTTGGAGCTGACCCATGGAGAACACCATGTCGATGGTGGAGCCGGTTCGGCACGAAAGCCACATTGTGATTCAGGATGCACACGCTGAGCCAGCTTCTGCAGCCTGGCGAGGAGGACTCTGGCGATGCCTTTACCGACGATGCTCAGAAGAGATATACCCCGGTAGTTATTTCAGTCTCTTCTGTCTGCTTTGTTCTTATACAGTGTAATAATGCTCGCATCTCTCATCTTCCCGAGATGAAACCTTAAAAAAACCTTGAAACCTTTTTTCTCGGTCTAGGATTGAAGTTTTACTTTGAGGAACATTTCTCCCTATTTAATGCGAGTATTTTTGCATTTAAAAAACGATATCTAAAGAAGGATTTAGGCTTTTGCCTTCAAATTTTTAGAGTTGGTTGGTATCATTGTTATAAATGAAGAATTTGTTGTAGAATCGCATAGCTAAAGGTAAATCCGCGCTCTGATTGGCTATCGAAGAGAGGGTATTTAGCGTGGAATTGCACTTGTGCATGAAGCGATATTGCTGACGTGAGTCGCGAGCAAAAATTGTAGCTATCGTGAAAAAAAAATGCAACTCGTGCTAGGACTTGAAATGGAAATGAACGAATTTACAGAAAACGAATGGTTGCCAAATATCGAATTGAAATTTAAATTTTAGAAAATTTGAGGAAACCACTCACTTGCAAAAGTACGAGAAAACGCATTGACATTGACTTTGAAAGGGTTTTCTTTATTTGCGCACTGGCGCGGCTCACAAAAATAGAGAACGTTTTGTTTTGCTCAGGTGGCTTTAGCTATGCGATTCAAGAAAAATTCACTGCCTGACGAGTGAATTCCACGTTAAATTTCCCTTGAAACACCGATATCGCACTCATCTCTTCGCGATTCGTGCGATATCGGTTTTTTCGCGTGAAATTTAACGTGGAATTCACTCGTCAGGCAGTGTATTTTTCTTGAATCGCATAGCTAAAGCTAAAAAAAATGTCTCACAATTTAGATTGCGCAACTTTAGGTTGTTGTCAGGGCCCCATATATTCAAAATTTGTAAAATTCCTCATCATTACAGTTGGACATTTGTTTTCTTTAGAATACAAGTAAAAATACATTTTTTTCTTTAAATTGTACTTGAGAACGTTTTGTCGAGTGCATAGGGTCCAACCACAGCATGGCCCCTATGCCTTCCTTTGCTTTGAGAGCCGGTTGTCAAGTTACAATAATCGACACAACATTGAAGTAAACACTTTTGTAATTTGCAATTAATTAGCTTTATAGTGATACATAGTTTGTCAGGGTTTTGATGAAGACTACTGTGCAGAAACGGGCATATTTCGGAGAAATGAAAAGAAAAGTACGATGACCACGTAAGAGAATTAATTTTGTGATTCATTCCTTGAGATAAATTTTACTCTGCGATGACGACATTGTAATTGCAACCATGTTCCCAGGGTCTCTCATCTTTTTTCCGCCCAGAACGAGAGAGGAGGAAGGGCGGGAAGATGAGAGACCCTGGGAGACAAGTTGGTAACATTGCTACTACACGAATACAATACACAGTCCTACATTCCATTAGTCCAACCTCAGTCCAACCTCAGTCCAACGACACAGTCCAACCTTTTAAATGAAAATTTCCCGAAAGAGAAGGTCTGGGTACGGGATTACTGTATACCATATTTGGAAACCGAAAGTTGTCCTGAGAATTCTGGGAAAGCCCATCCAAGGAGGAAGTAGCAGAACAAAATTTCACTAATATCCTGTAATCATGGGCTGAATTTGTGTTTTTACTGTGCTTTTCATGCAGCTTGCTCATCAACAAAGTGGTAATTAACGTTTCCTAGGCTGTGAAGGCGTCTGTGAATGCAGTTCATACCTCATTAGTCGATCAATCAGGTAAGTGTTTTTCGATCAATCAGTAAGTGTTTTTTATAATTTTGTACAGATAAGTAATTTTAGTTGGATATTTTAATTAGTTAGTTGATTAATTTAGACACGGCTCGATGGAAGAGCATATTATATGAATTGACTCCGTGTATAAATAAAGTTTTACTACTTTTTTTTACTAGTTTTGTTGATCTTTGATTGAATTCCTTTCCTTCATGCAAACATGAAAAATCTTTATCAATCCTTGTAGACGAGTCATACTGACTTGAAATATTTCTCCAGAAAATCTGTGGAATTATGGTCTAAAATGAACGCATTGAGCATCGTTAGTGATAACTGCAGAAACCCTGCCACCTGACAAAATAGTTAATTCATGGCCATTTCTCGTTCTTTAGAAAAATACATGTACACTGTATGTGCGTAAGTAGAATCGAGAGCAATACTGGCAGCCCAGAGTATATTCCTATCAGTTTGAGAAGATCTTATTTGTTGTGTGTGGTTTGCAGAAAGTATCTTAAAAGCGAAGCTTTTCCAAGGGATACAGTTCTGCATACAGGTAATTTTATTTCATGAATAATTTCCACTTGGCTATATATTTAACATATTAAGACGAAAATTTGAGTTTAGCGTTTGCGAAAAACATGAAAGAGAAATCATTAACTAGTTAATGATAGTTAATTAACCAGTGAGAGATTTCAGTATAGCAGTTACTGTTCTCGATTTCGTGTCAGTTGTCTTGATATCTGAAGTGGAGATGTAAGCTGGACCTTCCCTCCACTCCCAGTTTTGGGTTTATTGTACAGTAGGGTCTCGTTTTATTCAATAAACATTTTTTAGCCCAAACTGTTGTCGTCTTGTTATCACGTGGGTTGATCATTTTGTAATCACCAATTTTTTGTTTTCGTAATCCTGTTCGCACATGAAGATGCGAATTTGTTTAGTGACAAATGTCAATTAGTAGCTTGATCAATTTACCATCAAGATGTCATGATATGTCTGTCGTTGTCTGTTTTCACACGAAGTTTCCGTTCGAAGTTAATATGCTCTTGCGAAACATTTTTTGCTGCTTTTTTGTCTTTTGCTTTTCATACGAAACCTGTTCTTGCTACATCAACAGTTAGTTATAGTTGTGGTTGCTAGGATTCGCCTGTTATGGATTTTGGAGGTTTTAATTCAGCTGAGAACACGCCACCATCTCTGCTCACCTTCACTTCGTAATCCATATGTTGCAAAATTTGATGACCCAATGACAGATGGATGTCAAGGAACAAAATTGAAGAACTGACAAAATTTTTACAGCCTCCAAAGCTAGTCGACAGAATCTCTGAAGTTTTGTTGCGCTTGCAAAAATTTTGGTGGGTGCAAAAAATCCTTCGCTCTAGAAATGGCTTTGCATTGACAGTTTTTTTGTCAAATCAAACAAAATTTCGCGTAGTGCGAACAGGTGAAGTTGAATTGTCAACAACTAACAGAACATCTGTGTGTCTTTAGATGAAAGATTGTTATCCGGACTAAAAATGGGTAGTTTGGCAGTTATCTGTTCACTATTCATTGATGGTTTAGAATGGAGCAGGGCCCATACATTGTAGTTAAAAGGTGACATTTATTTAAAAACTGCAGATTCATTATTCAATTTGAAATGACCCTCCTACATGTTGTCGTATTTGACAAGATCAATTTCGTGAAATGTAATTTTTTGCTGTCCCTGAGTTTGATCTGAAAATATGAAATTAGAGTTTAGCAAATAAAGTTATAGTTGATTCCCAGTCCAAGTCATTCAAAATTATAATTCCACTTTTTTTTTTCTTACCACATTTTGACATTATCTGTGATCTATTAGTGAACCGATGCACAGTAACATGGAATCTATTTGTTCTATATAATAAAGAAACAAACCTACAGCTTTTTTTTATCTCAAAATCTTTTATCTTTACCCAAAAGCCGGCCTTTGCCGACTTTGGCAAACACAAAGCAATCTCATTGGTTGCTATGCATAGATGCGACCTATTACTGAACAGACACACAGAAACATGGAATCTATTTGTTCTATATTAACATGTAATTAAGAAACAAAGTACTACAGCTTTTTTTATCTCAAAATCTTTAATCTTTACCCAAAAGCTGGCCTTTGCTGACTTTGGCAAACAAGCAATCTCATCGGTTGCTATGCATAGCAAAGAGTTCTGATTGGTTCAGGAATATCACGCCACTGTCAAACTTGACTTAAGGCTTCCCATGAAATGAAAACTCACAGCAAAAGCAGAATTGAACTGCGAAACCCACGAATCTTAAAGAAAATGCTGGAAAAATCAAGGTACATGTAGTTTTTGTCATCAGAGCAGCCCTGTGAGCCAAAAAGCTTGGTTGATTCCCTGAATACTGCTGAAGTTGAAATAATACACTTGAAAAACTTGCAGTTGAGGTCAGTACTGAAGGCCATTTTAATTTGAGTTTTGAATGAAAGGAGCCGTATTGACGCTGTAAATTTGTGTCCTCTGTGGTTGTTGATTCTCAAAGCAGTTCCCATAGTATCGGAGACACTTTATAATTGCAATACAGTTGGCCGTGAACTGTAGTGAGCTCCGCTTTTCTTTGCTGCTATGCCCGGAAACACACTGGAACATTTGCATCAGAAAGCAAGGTTACCTGTTTATTTTAACAGATTTTAAGAAGTGATGATTTGATGTTTCATTCCTGACATGAATTATTTTGAAACAGAGAGAAGTTGGATTGTTTAAATAAATTAATGTCATAATAAACATTTTGTTCATTGGGTTTGTTAAATTCAAGACAAAGTAAGACCAATTTCGGTGTTTGGTTTATTCTCACTCAACTGCCGACTGAGACCGCTCAAGTATTCTTTTTCAGTCATTTTCTAAAAAAGAAACGGCTTTTCTTACGTCTTCCTGCTTCTCGCACCTGGTCAATGCTTCGACAAGACTTTTTTGTACTTTATCTTTGCCCATTCACGTAAAATATTATCTTAATTCTCAAAACATTCTGCCATTTTAAAACACAGAAGGAAAAACTTTGTAATGATAATGCCAATTGTATGTCTGTCCTCTAATAGATCATAGGCGAGAACCAATCAAAATGGGGGGATAACTTGGGCTATTGTAATATACATTACATTAGTTCTTCAGCAACAATATTATTCCATGGATGATGGTTTTAGCTTAATATTATATCAATTTGTGGCCTCAAAACATAGTCACACTTTGTTGGCAATATTTCACAGCTCATTGCCTCTTCCTTTTCATAATTTAGGGAGTATAAATGTAGCCCAATGACAATACCTTCCAATTCCCTGGTGTGTTTATGACCAGCTATTTGATCTGTGTCCATCTTCTTCATCTGCAGGTGTTGTTTGGTGTTGATCTATAGACTGAACTGACATGCGTTGATAAACAAGCTAGCATACATACAGTACCACCTGAAAGTATTTACCCATTAGGACACGGTAAAACCTCGTCTTTGCTGAAGTGTTTTGCCGCGAATTCACCACAATGGGTTGAATTCCTCAACCTCGTCTTGGACGGACGTGACCGAACACCGCGGCAAACAAGATGTGGTATACCTCGGTGAATAAACAATAGATGCTAATTTCTTTTGTTAAAAGGTGTTTCCTTAATGATTGCTCTTACCTTTGAAATTTCCATGCTCATCATCCGTTTAAGGTTCATGCAAAACTTTCGAGGATTTCTATTACATTCAAAACAACAAGATAACGAGGTCCCTTGCGGTGAATAACATCGCTCTATCAGTAGAATGTCGTCTGCATTAAAGATGCGTGGAGCGATTGTGCGATCACGATATTCAGTAAAGAGAGGTTACTACAGTTTTGTTTGTTTATTAATTGAAAGCATGTCAATGTTTTCATGAATAGAACTTCAGAAAGCCGTTGTCCTAGTTAAAAATGTGCGGGTCAAGTGACATTAAATACATGTAACTTTGACAACTAACTAAACTAAATGAAAGCGATGTGAAAGCGAAATTAATCAAACTACATGCAAAATAGTTGGCCACAGTATTTTTATCAGTTTTGATACCTCCGATGCTGAACAATTCCCGAGCAGTTTAAACAATTTTTACATTTGATTTAAAAATCGAGAGCAATCTCAGCTGTGCATATTCTGACGTTTGACACATTCTCAGTATCGATGAAACTTTAGATGTAAACAACTCTCAATGCGCACCGCCACGTGACTACAAAAATGTGATCTCTTGTGCGACACGAGTTCGAACAACTGAATTGATTGCAATGTTCAAACTTGCGTCGCATGTCTGTAAAGTTGCTTGTCACTTTTCGACCAAGTGTTTTCAGGCTCTGAGCTCCGACTTTAAAGAAAATTATTTATTTGGAAGAAACACTTATTCTTAGAAGTCCGTCTTCGTAAACTTTCGCATCAAAGGTGAAAGTAATTAATCAAAGTATTTATTCATAATATAGCATCATATCTTTAACCAAGAATGAAGGATATTTCTTTCAGTCCCCTTCCCATTCAGAACACGAAAAATATAACATGTAGAGATATCTTGTGAAATTAACAATGCTACAGCGGGGTCTTTTCGTAGTATGACAGAAACATGATTTCTCACCGGAGCATTGTAAATTAATGAATAGAAACAAAAGGTATTTTAGCCTATTCAACTCTACCGCGGCTTACCGTTTGCCACGGTATTCTGTGCCGCAAAAAACCTAGGTAAAACCTCAGTAAAATTTCAGCATGTCGCGTCATTGCCGAGGCGAGAACACAGTGTTGATCTGCAGCAAAACCTCAGTAAAAGGGTAAATACTTTAAGGCGGTACTGTAACAATTTTGTAGTTAGTAATGATAAATATATGTAGGTGTCAGTTGATAGTGAATTAAATTGTCGCATTTTTCTGGTAGGCTCATCGAAAAGCAGACCACTAACTTGAAAAGAAATGGATAAAAGACCATCAACATTTAGAGAAGGCGTAACTGGTCAGGATCATCAAGGTAAAGTCAACAATGAACATATACATACATACTTTTATTGATGCTCCCTAAAAAGGGTTTTTCAGCTCAATACAATACAATTAAATACAGATTTAAATTTAAATTAATTAAAAATATAAGTATAATTATAATTATAACAAATAATTATGTCAAAGGTATTCTACAAACTTAAAAAATTAACCTAATAATACATTCGCGAAATGGCGCCTAAAATTCTTGGGGCATTTTAAAGACTTAATGTTACTGTTCAAAGAGCTCCAGAGTTTTACTCCTCTGTAGGCAAAAGAGCGCTGTCCTGTTGACAGGCGGCATAAGGGTATATCCAAGGCACTAGACGATCGAGTTTGTCTATTATGGACATGGGAGTGTAGTTTAAACATATCGGAAAGATAGTCCGGGACAAGTTTGTTAATGCATTTGTGCATCATGGTTGCATCGTTTAAAATGAGTCTCTCTTTGATTGGAAGCCAGTTCGATGATCGCAGCCCATCCGAAATATGATCATACTTTCTTAGACCCAAAATAATTCGTCCAGCGAAATTTTGGACTTTTTGTAACTTGGCAATATTGCTGTTGCTGGTGTTACTCCAAACAGTTGAACAATACAGTAGTTTACTAAAAACAAAGGAATTCATCACTAACAAAAGTGTTCTTCTGTCCAGCAGATGCTTGATTCTGTTAATTTGTTTCAGTTTAAGAAGACAATTCGAAACGGTTTTAGTGATATGTTCGTTATAACTGAGGGATGCGTCGAGATGAACACCTAAGTCTTTAACAACAGGCACAGGTGTTAATTCTTTATCAAGCAGTCGTACACTGAATGATGAAAGTTTCTGCAAGAGTTGTGGTACTCCAACGGCTAAAACTTTAGTTTTGTCCGGATTGATCAAAAGAGAATGTTTACAGCACCACTGAGATATTCTCATGAGATCTTCGTTTAAGGCAGAGATAGACGTGGATAGCTCGGCAGGTGAGAGGGACAAATACAGTTTGCAGTCGTCAACATAGGAGGCAGATATAAAACGTTTAGGGACAGAAAGGAGGTCGTTAACGTAAATTGTAAACAGGACTGGACCTAAAATAGAACCTTGCGGAACTCCGAACTCGAGTGGGAGTACTTTAGAAACTGCATCACCAATTCGAACGCACTGATGTCGGTCAGAGAGGTAACTCTGGAACCAATCTAACGCACACTGGGAAAAATCGAGACTTTGTAGCTTGGATAATAAGATGTTGTCTCGAATACTGTCAAATGCTTTAGATATATCTAGTAAAACCGTGATAGAGACTTTCTTGTCATCCCTAGCCTGGAGTAACTGATCCATAACGTACAACAGAGCTGTTTCTGTCGAGTGAAGCTTTCTGTTTCCGTTCTGATGTAATGCCAATTTATTGCTTTTAACTAGATATTCCATAAGTTGTCCATGTACTAGCCTTTCAGTAATTTTTGAAACTACAGGCAATAATGAAATGGGGCGGTAATTGCTAGGGACGTCTGGGCTACTGCATTTAAGAATAAGTGTAATGAAGAAGAAAAACAGGCTACAGTTGTTTGAAGGCTGGATAATGCTTTCCACCTGATGCATCACTAGCCAGGAGATAACTATCAACAAAACAAACCAAGCTATCTTCTGGAAAGTGATTTATCCAGTGGATGGTGTAATCCACATGTTGTACAACCTAGGCCAGGTGGTTAAAGTTTATATTAATATAATTACTGTTTTTATAGCACTGCGCACTAAATAAATATAAGCTTGCATGTAGAACAGGGCATTTAAGAAAAAGGGTGCTGCAGATCTACATAATTTCCTAACATCCACATCCTCTTGCTCTGCATAATCAGAGCCTTTTCTGCATAAAACAGAAAAAATGTGCCATATTATCGATAAAGCAGCTGCCTGGCAACCCCAGAAGGAAAAATTCCAAAGAGAATGATTATTTTGAAGTAGTTTTTCTCCTTAAACTGGAAAACCTAACAGTTCATTTAGTCTCCAGTGCCATTAAAGAGAAATTATTACTAACAGGGCTGTCATTAAGGGCCGTAACCCATTGCACTGGCTGCTGCTTAGTACAATGTATGCTTGATTTTACCTTGATGTGACAGGTGAAATTGTATGTAGTTGATAGAAGTCGCCCACAAAGTACAAACTTGCTATTAGTATGGAGAATAAGGCTACAGGTGACAAAAAACTCAATGACAGCCCTGGCGAACAGTAGTTACCTTAATTTGAATTACTTGTCCTTAACTTAAATATACTATAACTGAATTTGCAATGAAAAAAGAAAATAAATTTAAATAAATTTAAGAAAAAGGATGATTGTAACAAAATTGCATCATTGGTTTAAACTGCAATCTTCTTTTCTTTCCCATATAGTTAATTTTAAACAAGGCAAACCTGATGACTGTGACCTTGATGAGCTGGCAGGAAAGATTGCTGCAAAGTGGCAGGAACTTGGACTTCGCCTTCGTATTTCTCAAAATATACTAGATGAAATAGATGCTAATAAAGAACGTAAAGCATACTGGATGTTAATTCACTGGAGAAATACAACAGCTTCAGCTACACTTTATCGTGACCTCTACCATTCTTTGTGTCATGACAGAGTTGGTCTCAATAACATAGCCAAAGAATTTTGTGGTAAATTTATGCTTTACTAATATTTTTGAATACTTGAAATACATGTAATTGAAATGAGTATTTGTTGGTTCCACAAGTTACTTTGTTTTCGTATGTAAATGTGCACTTGTTGTAAGAAATAAAAACATGTACCGTGTTTCTATTGAGGTATAGAAACATGAGTGGAAGTTTGGGAGAACAAGAAATGCAGTGGGAACACGAGCCGCAGGCAAGTGTCTTCGCAGCTTTTTGAGTTCTCCCAAACTTTCACTCATGTTTCTATAATTGATAGAAACACAAGAACATGTTTTCTATTTCTTTTAGTAAACACCGTGACAAAAAAAATGAAAAACAACTTGTTAACTTTGATTATGAAAATGTAAATTCCCTTTGCTCACGCCATCATTACGTGAGAGCTCGTGCTAGTTCTGTGTTTCTATCGAGATATGGAAACACGATTTTTAACCAATAAACGTGATTATTTTCTTAGGACTGTTTTCTAATGATATTCAGAATTTCAAAAAGAGAAATTGTTACTAATTTCTCTCTATATCACTCCATGTAATTATTTCATACATTACCACTCAAAAGCAAGTTACCACTTTACATTGTACTTCTCATGAGAAACTACAGGTACATCTCATTAGGAACAAGAAACTTCTTGTTTCTCTGGAGAATCAATGCTCTTTGTAGTATGGAATATATCTTTGCGAGAAATGGGTATATAGTTGTGATTCATTTTTTTTGGTTTAAAAATTTTCAAAGCAGTCATTTTTTTAAACCAGTTCTTTCTTTTTAAGCATGCTCATTAAAGAAGCTTGAATGCCTGTTGTGCTATTTACTCTGCAAACTTCAAAGACAAGCAAGCCTTCAAATCGCACCCTTGACTGTTTTAGTTGATACAAAGCATTTGTACTTACAGTGCACTTGACAGAAGAAAGATACATCGCACTTCTAACCAGTTAACCACTTACTTACTATAACTTTTGAGCAGTAAGTACTGTAAATATAAGTGTAATTAAGTACTAATTGCTTCTTCAGCAAAAGGGGGGGTGGGGGTTGTTACAAGTCACCTTTCATTGGTTCATTAATGTACCGTGAACAAAGTAAGAGGGGTTATCTTCATGGCTTACTATTTTTTACTATTAATTTTACTATTTCCAGTCAGTTTCCAGTCCAGTCCCCAGGATCCTAAACGACCCAGACTCGCAGCTGCAGACGAAGCAGGTTTGTTACTGATAGCGTATTAGCTGTACTACACTATAATACTTGTATTTTGTATGTTAATTTTCTAATAAAAAAGAAAACCTTAAGCCAGATTTTAAAGAGCCATTGAACTACATGTAGCTTGCCTAGTCCGTATATGGGGAATAGTTTGGATTGGTCTTCTGTTGCGAGATTATAGAAATTGCCTGTGGCTTGGTCCATAAACACTGGCTAAAGCAAAAAAAGAAAAAAAAGTGCCAATAATTCTATTACAGTGGAAATATATGCCTGACAACATGTGTGAAAGAAGACTATTCTTGTCAGGATGAAATGATTTTTTGTGTCATGTATAACTAAGTACTTCAAGTTGTTTGTTACTGTAGAAACACAACAATATGGATATTTGCATGATCATCAATGTGAGTCTTCTCTGATATAAAATACTCAATTAAAGAGTCATGTTATTCACGAAATTCACGATCACACAAACACATTATGTTTTTACAACATTAAACTACTTTAATCAATCTCAGATGGTTACATTTGCATAAAGTAAAGGCATAACAAAGTAAGCTTTATATTCATTTGAGAATGAAAAAACCTTTTCAAAATCCTGGATACCCTCTTCATGGCTTACTATTTCTTTAACTCGGGACAGCAGCAAAAGTCACATTGCCAGTCAGTTTCCAGTCCAGTCCCTAGGATGCCAAATGCACTTTAATTTTTATTTCCCAAACAGTGAAATGTTTTCTGAAGGATTTGCCTGTACATGTAGATAGTGTTTTAATTCCCAGTTTTCTCTATGAAGCGTGCAAGAAAGTAAGCTCCCTTACTGATATAAGAACGGAAAACTTAATAAAACTTTCATTTCCGACCTAAACCATTTCACATTTTCATTATTCTGTGGCAAACAAGACAAATCAAAAGCCTTTTCAACCTTAAAAACAAAAACACTCACATGTAGTCTACAAATGAGACTGTTCTTGTGGTGACAGCCACATGGGTGAGACCATGAGAAATGTGCAGGTGCCATTTGATGAACATACAGTGTACTACAGCGTGTAACAGTCGTAGTGACTCTGAGACTGCCTGCCATCTACATGTGAATCCTTCATATTCTTTTAGCTGGCACAGACACGGCTCAATCCACTACAAAGCATAGAATCCTCAAAGGCCTAATGATTCAACAGTGGAAACCGGTTCATTGCTACATTGCAAAAATAAATACACAATAAATACACCTGAAGATGGCCTAGAGTCGAAAACCTTCGGTGTTTTTTTCTTTTATAAGACGTTTTGGCTAACGTAATTGAGAACATGTGAAACACAATAATTATATGTTACATCAAAAACACCAGTGAGAACATTTACAACTGCGTTGGCAAACAGCGAAAAAAATTCTAAACTCAATTTTTGCGGTCAATTTCAGTCGTACCTCAATTTCGACCTGTCTATTGTAGTTGGTTAGAGGTCTGTTAAGAGGTGTTTGTTTTTAAGTTAGTGTACCAACTTTCCAGAGTCAGAGGACTTATGCTCAGGCTGACGAAACAGCAGTCACCAACAACAGTTCTTTTTCAAACTACTCTCACCTGAACAATCACACTGCATGAACTCTTTCACAGTGTTACTCAATTGGTGATACTCCTCCCAAGTGACAGACTCCTTTTTTCTGTGCTCTTTTTGCATTGCTATATGCAATTTTTTGATTACTTACTTAATATGTAGGCCCATTGCTGCAGGTGGAGCATAGGCCAGTGACAACTCCTCGCTTGTATCCTTTCAGCTTCAGTTCCCCATCAGTGTCCCATTACCAGCTGATTCTGGGGTCTCCCCTCTTTGTCATCCCTGGGGGATTCCACCTCAAGGTTCCCCTGGCGGGATGTCTGGATCAGTAGAATGCAGCCAGTTACCTTCTGCTGTGGCCAGTCAGATTCATGATAACAAAATTATAGATAAGATAGATAATCCTCTTCGCGCCTAGGAGGCACATAAGGCTGAAAAAGTGGTTGTATATTTCTCTGATTCTCAGTTTCCGTAGCAATTATCTACTGTGATGGGGTTGCTAGCCCCACGCACAGTTTGCCAGAGCCCTGTTAGCCGGCATTACCCGTTTCCGTCTCCCACG